>Ga0157359_1000902_pt1 | contig 11570 bp, 19 predicted proteins | sample AttcapACBM3_FD_111482 | JGI IMG/M metagenome (GOLD analysis project Ga0157359, IMG submission 111482) | Fungus gardens microbial communities from leaf cutter ant in Botucatu, State of São Paulo, Brazil - Atta capiguara ACBM3 | ecosystem: Host-associated > Fungi > Mycelium > Unclassified ...
ATATAAGAACAACTCTTATATTAGAAAAACATAAGAAAACTCGATAAAGAGCTCTGTACAAAGTGGTCTATCTTATATACTTCTACAGATGGTCCGTGCTAGCTACTATGTACCCTACCCTAAATGACCATGTATAAAGCATGAGGTCAACATGTGTTGTCCATGTTGTATGACATCATTTTGTTCCAGAACCTTCTATTTTCTTCTCTTAAATCCTGTGATTAATAGTGTGACTACATCCTCAGATGTGACTGATGTGACCAATCACTTCTATCCCTAACCCCAGAGTTCTAAAAATAGAAATGATGAAAAATAAATCAAAAATAAAATTAAAATAAGAAAGAAAATAAAAAGAAACAAAGTCCACTTTTTATGATCTTGATACATTGTATAATATTATTCTTCCAAAACCTTCTATGTCTTTTCCTGCATCATGTGACTTGTGATTGTCACTGTTACCATATCATCTGATGTGACTGATATGTGACCAAGTGATGTTGTCACTAATACTAACACTGGTTCTAAAAATAGAATAAAGAAAACTAAATCAAAAAGAAAATAGGAATGAAAATGAAAATGAAAATAGTTAAAGTCCACTGCTTTTAACTTTGATATTACCTTCCTTTTAAACTTTCTCCTCTGAAAAAACTTCTTTATTGTTTTCCCAGATCATCTTACTTGTCTTTTTATCTATCTCATTTCACTCTATACTTTCTTCTAATTTCCTCACATATTCTTCTTCACTCTCCTTTCTATCATTCTTTCACCTATTCTAATTTCTTTCTAATTTTTTCAGGTATTCCTCCTCAAATTTTTTATCATCCCACCCATATAACAACTTTACTATATACTTTCCTAGTAACTCCATCCTTTTGGACTTGTCCACTCTCAGATTCAACTTTGTCTTCCACTTTTGGTCTACTTCTTCTTGTCTTCTTATCTTTGTGCTCAGTCTTTCTTCAAACTTGTTTACTAATTCCTTTGTATTCTCCAAATCCTTCTCTTTTTCCCATATATTGCTTTTCACTGTAAACCCCTTCCATCTTACCAAGTACCTATCTATTCCTCATATTTTTCTTTTATTTAGTATTTTTTTCACCTCCCACTTCTCAACTCCTTCAACTTCAATTAGTTTATCCTCCTCTTTTTTCTAACCTTTCACTTGTTCTTTGTATCATACTATCCAACTGACATTCACAACCAGATGGATTCTCATCAAAGTTGGCAGTTGTAATTTGACTATATTGGTGGATACCACCTCCTTGATTGTATATGGACCTATATATCAGTCCACTAACTTTCTAGCTGGTCTTTCTTTGAACACCAAGTCTTTGGTACTCAACAATACTCTATCCTCTCTCTTCCAGTCTTTGCTCTTTCTTCTTCCCATATCTACTTGCCTTTTCATATTCTCTTGTGCTTTCTTTAATATTGCTTCTGCCTTCTCTTGTACTTGCTTCATTCTCTCCACAAACTCTATTGCTTTTTCTACTTTTCCTTTTTTTTTTATATCACCTCCCTGTCAAGATCAAAGAAGATAAACTTGATTTATTTTATTTTTCCTTTTATTTTTTATTTTCTTTTCTATTTTCCATTTTTAGAATAACTAGGGTTAGGGTTGATCTGTCACGATGTCATATCAGTCACAATCTGATGGTGTAGTCACAAGACAGATCATGAGATGTAGAAGAACTTAGTAGAAGGATCTAGAACAAGTGATGTCATACAACATGGATAACAGATGTTAGCCTCATGTTCTACACATGGTCGATTAGGGTAGGGTGCACAGTAGTAGGCATGGACCATTGGTAGTAATATATAAGATAGACTACTTTGTAAAGGGATCTCTATCGAGTTCTCTTGTATTACTCAAATACAAGAGTTGTTCTATTATTTAACCCTAAGAACTTTAGTTCATAACACTCCCATTCTCAGTTCTCTTCTGTAGTTTGCCATAAAAGGTGAAATCTTTGTTGCTATATGAACCTTGTTGTTCACTGCAAACTTTGCTGATGCCAACCACTCTGGCCAATCCTTCTGTCTATACTCTACAAAGAATCTAAGATACTGTTTAAGTTCCTGGTTTATTCATTCCGTCTGCCCATCTATCTGTGGGTAGAATGCTGCTGACAACCTCGTCTCTATCTCTAACATCTTATTTAACTCCATTGTCAACTCTGTTGCAAACTAGGGTTCTCTGTCTGACACTACACTTTCTGGTAACTCATGTAACTTCCACATGTTATTTCTGAACAACCTTGCCAATCCTTCTGCTAACATTCTCACTGTAGTTGTCACAAAATACACCATCTTTGACAACCTATTGCAAACTACCAGAATTGCATTCTTTCCAGCTACTATCAGTATCTTTGTGATAAAGTCCACCATTAGGTGAGTCTACAGCTTCTCCAGTACCTTGCTTAACTTCAACTTTCCTGCTATCTCCTCTATCCTATTCTTTATTCTTTGGCATAAGTTATATTCTTCTACATACCTCCCCACATCTCTCATCACTCCTGGCCACCAGTAATTCCTTGTAACCAACTCTGTTGTTTTCTATTGTCCTCCATGTCCTGCTGCTGGTACATCATGATGTAACTGGATTCTCTCTACTCTCAACTCTTTATTCTTTGGCACATACACCTTTTCTTCCTTCAATACCAAATCTCCTTCTATCTGCTATTTCTCTTCTCTTAATACTTTTACTCCTGTCTTCTTCATTTCTTCTACTACTCTAACTACTTCCTTGTCCTTACTCCTAGCTTTTTTTATCTTTTCTACTATATTTACTTCAGGTCCTTCTATTACTACTTCTTGTAAACTACAAATCCAATTGTCCTTAATAAATAATTGGTTGTCATTGTCCTTTTCTATGCCTACTTTCCAGTCCAGTTACCTACTAAGTCTATCTGTCTTCCCCATTTTCATTCCTGGAACATACTTAAAGTAAAATCAAATCTTGACAAATTGTCATATGCAAGTCCACCCATCTGGAAATTACATCCCTGCAGTGATATCATCTCCAAATCATACAAGCCCATTTTTCTTGCAACATGTCTTATAGTGGTGCTGCAACTCTTCAGGTATTCTATCTTCCATAGTAGAGATACTCTTATTCAACTCAGTCTTCTATGATGGAGTTACTCCTGTCAATGTCTCAACACTGAAACCCTGAGCATCTCCTATACTATCTGTTTGTGTATAAGACTAGTAGTTATACTATAATTTGCTAGTCTGATAATTGATGAAGATAACTCTTATTGAATTTGATCTCTGGTGTTCAACAGTGACATACCAATCAGCACTCACTCCCATCTCGGACTTTTTCCTATTATCTAAAGTTATGACCACATGGCAGACAGATAGTGCAACATATAAGCTGAAGTCAAGGTCATTCCACAAGTCCACTCATTTCCAAGTCTATTCTGCAGACTTCCACTCTAGTGTGAACCATGCTTGACACAGATATAATACTCATTAGGCTTGTCTGCAATTCAATTTCTGTGCCTTCATAAAGTAATCCAAGTTTTTGTGATCTGTCCAGATTTCAAACTTGAAACATGCACCTTCTAGCAAATATCTCTAGTTTTTTAAACCCCTGATGATTGCCAGCATCTTCTTATTGTGAATCTTGTAGTTCCTCTTCATTTTGTTCAAAGACTTTGAGAGGAACACTACTGGCCTTCACCTTTCATCCTCACACTTTATAGATAAAACTTCTCCTGTAGTATAATCCGATACATCAACTTCCATCCTCATTTTTTTGTCTAAATCTAGTGCTGCTAACACCAGTTCTTTTGTGAACCTTTCCTTCAACTCTCTGAAAGCCTCTTCTTACTTCTCCATCCAATTCCACTTTTGGTCTTTCTTCACTGTATTGTGCAAAGGCCTAGCTATAGATGCAAAGCTCTCAATGAATCAACAATAGTAGTTTGCCAATTCCAAGAACTTTTGGACATCCTTGATACACTTCAGTCATGGCCAGTCCAATATACCTTTCACTTTTCCTTCCTCTATCTTAATTCCTTCTGGCTCAATCACTACTCCTAAGAACCCTACTTTCCTCACCTTCTACTTGCACTTCTCTAGTTTCACATATAAGTCATTTTCCTTCAACATTTTTATTATTTCTGCCACCAACTCATTGTGTCCTTCTTCATCTTTTATCCCTACTATTATATTATTTATGAACGCTGCCACTTTTCCTGTATTGATCAAGTCTCTTAGCAATTCATTCATTATTGCTTGGAATGTCACTGGTAAATTTGTTAAGCCAAAAAACATGACAGTGGGTTTGAAAGACCCCTTAGATGTTATGAACGCCACCTTCTACTTATCACCCTCCTTGATCCTTATATTATTGTACTCCCACCTCAAGTCCATCTTTGTAAATATTTTTTTGTACCAATATTTTCTACTATGTCCAATATCAAAGGTAAAGGATAATTGTTCTTAATAGTCCATTTATTTAAATATCTATAGTCCTGCACCATTTGCTTCTTTCCATCCTTCTTTCCTATGAAAAATACTGGTGCTATTTGAGATGACTTCAAGGGTTTAATATACCCTTTCCTCAGTTGTTCATTGATGAACTCGTGCACCTCTTCTCTTTCTTCTCTCAACAATGGATACATCTTCCCTTTTTTTGGTATAAACCCCTTCTTTATCTCTATTACAATCTTCTGTGTGGGCATTCTCTCTGACTGTTTTTTACCAAAGATCTTAATCCACCTGTGGAACTTCTTTGGAACCAACTTCTTTGCTTCCTCTTCTAATCTTGCTGCTTCTTCTTCTTCATTCCAGATCTCCTATTCCTCAGCTACCCTCTTTACTTCTATCATTTTTTCTCTCTTCTGTTTTTTCTGTTTTTTCTTCTTCTTCTTTTCCTTTTCTTCTTGCTTCTTTCCTGATTCTTCTTTTGTCTCTTCCTCCTTTTGCTTTTGCCACCCTGGTTTCACCTGCTTTGGTCCCCATTGTTTCCCACATTCCTCTAAACACCTTGTCATCTTTACCTCTCCTGTCTTTCAGTCAATCTCAGGATTATGGCAAGCTAGCCACAGTATTCCCAAGATTACTTTCCACTTTTACCCTCCAATAACATCAATCTCTGTTCTCTCTCTGTGCCCTTGATAGTAGTATTTACTTCTACTATATGCCCAATAGGTCCCTCCTTATTGAGCAAACCATCCATGTTTCTTACATACATGGGCCTATCTAACTTCTTCAGCTTAAACCCCTGCTTCCTTGCAAACTCCAAACTCATCACCAGCCCTGTCACACCACTATCCAACAATGTTTCTACCATAATTCCTTCTTGTGTATCAATCCTTTCAAGTCCTATTTTCACTGTAACTTCTCTTAGAAAATCTCCTTTGTCCAGATCATGCATAGATGTATTATCTGTTACTTTAGTGAGCATTGCAAATCTGTTATTACTGTTGAGATCTAGTTGGGGCTCCCTAGACCTCCTTCCCTATTTAAATTACTATTGTCCTATTTTACTTCCATCCTCCTATTCATCCCTGCCCCCTTATTTCTACAATGCCTTGCTAAATATCCAAACCTTCCACATATGTAACAATTCCTGTTCTCCCTCCTGTTCACATCCATAGTATATGGGTTTCTTTGAGGAAACCCTGCCCCTTACTGTTGAGGTCTCACCATCACTATATTTGTTCTTTCTACTCCTTCTATTGGAGCAGATCCTGTTGGAACCCACTGTTGAGGCATCTCCTGTCTCCTTGGCCAAACTTGGGGCCATGGCAGTATTTGCCTATGTGTCTCCTGATTGTTTAACCTTGGAGCTGGTGCTCCATTGTTCTCCTTCTTTCCTCTCAATCTCTCTTTCTTCTTTCTACTCTTCTTTCAATTTTTATCTAAGGCAGTAGCCCTCCTAAACCATTGCTTAATAGAGCCAGGTTGGTTCTCTACTTCCATCAGTTTTTTCCTAATAGCTCCATTCATGCCCCTTTTGAACTCTTCAATTAGTAGATATCCCTCGTATCCACTCCCTCTTGCTACTCTCTTGAAATCTTGTACAAATTCCTCCATTGTCCTACTTTCTTGTTCTATCCTCTTTAATTCCACTACTTTTATTAACTCCTTGTCCCCTCTTTCAAACTCTTTCTTGATCTCTGCTAAAAATTCTTCCACTGACTCATATTTTACTTCTTCTGCCTCCAAATCCTCCATTATATTCTCTTTCTATACATCTGCTGATCCTCCTTGTACATATAACAATACTCACTGGATTTTCTCCTCTACTGCCACCTCCCTCATCTTTATTTTTATGTATAACTTGCATGCTGTCATGAATCCTAAAACATTTGATAAGGTTCCATCAAACACTTGTGGCCTTGTCACTTCTTTGCTGACTGCTGCTTCTACTCCTACTCCCCTTTCTCCTACCTATGCTGTTAGTACTGCAATCTGTTCTTGTAACTGCCTAATAATGGCAGAGTAGTTGGGTTGACTCATAGTATATGATAGTAGTAGTGATGATGATGATGATATGAGTGTGAGAGACAGTAGGGTTAGTAAAGATTGCTTCTGAGCTGAAAGAACTAATCTTGTGCTAGACTTGGCCTCTGACTCATACTCAGACTCCAAAATCTCTGTAGGTGATAGCAGGCCCTTTTCTTATCCTGCCTACACTGTTTACTGACTACTTATCTACTTCCTTACTGACTACTGCCCTAAATAATTCCTAACTAATATCCCTAAGAAGGGAATGCCTACTTTAAATAAAACTCATAGGAGACCCCATTATTTCTTTATATGGATGGGCTACAAGGGAGCACCACAGCACAAGGCTTCTACTCAAAAAACTACTTAACAACATCCATAAAAGGTAATATGTCTTACTGCACCAGTAGGCTTTGGTACAACAAAATAGCCAGGATTCCCCCTCTTGACTGGTACATTGAGCCTAGGGTCTGACTAGCTTCTTGACTAAAGGACTGTGTTGTCCTTCAGTTGAGGATGAATAGAGAGTAAAGATAGGGAAGATCCTATGTTGGACAGTCCCAAGAGAAAGGAATCGAGTTCTAATATTACAAACTCAAGTTCTTAGAGTTGAACAAGAGAAAGAACCTTGTATTAGGGTTAACACAAGAGAACTCAATAGAGAACTCTATATAAGATTGTCTACCTTATATACTAATACCTAATAGTCCATGTGAGCTACTTCTAGCCTACTCTAAACAACTATGAGTATGCCATAAGATCAATATGTGTTATACACATTGTATGACATTATTCTTCTAAAACCTTCTATGTCTTTTCCTACATCATGTGACTTGTGATTGTCACTATTACCATATCATCTGATGTGACTGATATGTGACCAAATGATGTTGTCACTAACACTAACTCTAGTTCTAAAAATAGAATAAAAGAAACTAAATTGAAATAAAAATAAAAATAAAAATAAAAATAAAAATAAAAATAGTTAAAGTCCACCACTTTCAACTTTGACACTTCAACTCTTAAGGATTTCTTCTTTTCTTGTTGAATTGTTTCTTCATAGTTTCTGAAACTATTTTCATTGACTTTGTAGCTTTTTTCCAACTTTTTTGCAATTCTATAAGGAATTCTTCTAGTTTCAGAAACTCTATTTTTATCATAAGATTGTCTTTCTATAAATGTCTTCCAAAATTGAATTTGAATGATTTCTGTCCCATTGCAGCATATTTCTTGTCATTATATGAAAACTCTGCAGCTGCTAACCATTCTGTCCAATTGTCTTGTTGATAATTAACATAGTATTATTAAAAAAGTCTCTACTTCTTGGTTAATCCTCTCTGTTTGTCTGTCTGTCTGAGGATAGTATACTGTTAATAGTTATCTCATAGTTCCTAATGCCTTCATAAATTCCTTTATGAATTTTGATGCAAATTTCCATATCTTGTCCTGATATACTTTTGTGATTTCTTCTGAAGAGACATTCGTTGTTGTTGCCTTTAGCCTGACCATCTTAGTAAATCTATCCACAATAATCACAATAGTATCTTTTCCATTTGACTTTGGTAGTGGACCAATAATATCAATACTGATTTCCTGCCAAGGTCTTTGTAGTATTTCCAATGGGTGTAATTCTCCTGCTTTCTTTTGATGCTGTACTTTGTTCTGTTGGTATTTGAAACATCCTTGAATGTATTTCTTGACATCTTCCTTAATTCCTGGCCACCAGTAGTTTCTTTTGATCAATTCCAACATTCTTGACTGTTCTAGATGGCCAATATCTGCAAGATCATGGTTTTCTCATAGTACTTGTTCCCAAATTTTCTTGTTGTTAAGAATGTAGATTTCTCCATCTACATAGATTATTCTGTTGTCTTCCCAAGCTTATCCATCTTCCTTCTTTAACTCTTGTATCACTTCCTGTTCCTTTGTCTTATTTTGTTGGATTTTATTTAGAAACTCTGTTTTCTCTATTATACTGTTTTTTCTCAACATTGTAATTTCAGCCATTGTTCTACTTTTCCATAGTTTTTCCTTCAGCATTTAAACATCTTTGTTGTCATCTTGAGTGTTCATCTGATCTTTCCTTGATAGAATATCTGCTTTCATGTTTGTTTTTCCAGGAATATATTATAATGTGAAATCATAATCTTGTAGTTTTAGATACTATCTTGCTTGTTGTCCATTTAGCTTGTGAGATTCTCTAAAGTACTTGAGGTTTTCATAGTCTGTCCAGATTTTGAATGGTTTCATCACATCTAGTAGATATTGCCTCCATTTTGCTAAGGCTTTCACAATTGTTAGTAGTTCCTTGTCATAGATTTCATAATTCCTTTCTGCTGGTTGTATTGTCCTGGATAGGAAGGCTATTGGTTTTCATTTTCCTTCCTGTTCTTGAAACAATACTTCTCCAATAGTATGTACTGAAGTATCTGTTTTTACCCTGAATTTACCTCCCTTTTTGAAAGAGAGAATACCAGTTGACTTGTTATCTTTTTCTTTAGTTCTTCAAATGCTTGTTGGTATTCTTTTGTCCATGTCCATTCCTTCTTGTTTTTTAACTCATTCAATGGTTTCACCATATGACTGAAGTTCTGGATAAACCTCCTATAGAAATTTGCAAATCTCAGAAAGCTTTCTACTTCTTTAATTTTTATTGACATCTTCCATTCCTTGACTGCTTTTATCTTGTCTTGTTCCATTTGAACTTGTCCCTTTCCAACTACTATCCCAAGTATTGGAATCTCTTCCATGTTGAAGTCACATTTGGATTATTTGAAACAGAGATTGTGTTTTTCTGTGATTTTCAAGAATCAGATCATTCTTTCTTCTAATTCCTTCATTGTCTTGGCTGGTATGACAAAATCATCCATGTAATTTGCCAATACATCTTCATGGAGTAATTCTCAGAAAATACTATTCATTATTCTTTGAAATGTTTCTGGCAAGTTGTATAGTTCAAAGCACATGACTTGTGGTTTGAATAATCTCTTGTTTGTCAAGAAATCTGCTTTCCATTCATCACCCTCTTTTATCCATACATTGTTGTATCCCCAAATAAGATCAAGTTTATTGAAATACTTGGCTTCCTTTAATTTGTCAATAACTTCTCCCATTAATAGGAGTGGTATTTTGTCCTTGATGGTAACTTGATTTAACTTCTTATAGTCTTGAACCAGCCATAGTGAACTATCCTTCTTTGAAATATAAAAGTATGGTGCTACATATTTTGATTTTGGTTCTACTATCAATCTAGCTTTTAACTATTTGTCTAGCTACTGATTAAAGAGAGCTTCTTCTTCCTTTAGTGTCATTGCATAGGCCTTTGCATTTAATTTTTATTGAACAAGTGGGTAAATAGTTGAATATAGTCTGGTAAGTCCTCTGGATTTATTGCATCAGGTTCTTTTTCTATTTTGCTATTGTTCTGTTCCTTGTTTTCCATGACCTGTGTTTTCCTAGTCTTGAATTCTATATTCTAATATTTCATTTTGCACAACCCTGGGCATCTTGTGAACTATATTGTCCTGTTCTTCCAGTTGACTTCTGGATTATACTTGACTAGCCAATCATGTTCCAAAAACATGTCTGTTTTATTTAAGTCTATTACTATAGCTTCCAGCTGCTCCTTGTGTCCATTGATTTTGATTTCTAGAGGTGCCACTCTGTTCATCTCTCTATTCTTTGTTCTATCTGCATTGAAAACTTCAAATGAGAAGTTGATTTGTTTTGTTTAGATTCTCTTTTCTTTGACCAACTGTTTGTTGATTCCTATATATGTGCATCCTGAATCAACTAATGCCTTGACTTTGAGGTTCTTCCTATTCTTTATCTTGACATTTGCTTACATATTTAATTCTTTCTCAGCATTACTCTGTTGGTTAGGAATAATATACTTGTTTTGAGAATTTACATAGGAGATCTCTCATACTGTGCCTACTTGAGATCTTCTCCAAAATCCTGTTTCTTCTTGTCTTTTTCTTTATCATCTTCTTCATCTGATTCTTCTTGAATCTTTTGTTTCTTCATTAACTGCTTTCCTTTACAGTCTTCTGCAATGTGTCCTTCTTTGTCATACTTGAAATACTTCCTGGTTTCTTTCTCTTTCTTCTTGTTCCAATATTTCTTGGCCATATGGCCATACTTGTTACAGTTAAAGTATTTTAGCTTTCCATCCTTGAAATTATCATTGGACTTTCTAATATCCATGGGCTGTTCTTGCTCTCTATATATTGTTCCTATATTTGTTTTGTAATCATGTCATCCTTTTATAGACTCATACCCCCATCCTACTAAGGTGATTGCCACCTTCCATTCTTTAAGTGTTTCTGGTGTTGCAATGGGAGGGTATCCTAATACCATCTTGATAATGTCAGGTTGTACATTCTTCTTTAATAAAAAGATGGCATGTAGCTCATCTATATCCACCTTCATAGCTAAGGCTTTAAACTCTATCATAAAGTCCACTGTGTTTTGTTTCCCTTGCTTGAAAGATTCAATCTTTCATTCAGTATTTGCTGCCTTCATTTTGTTACTGAATGTTGTCTTGATCTCTTTGACAAATTCTTTCCAATCTTGGATTCCTAGTTCTTCATCTAGTTCATTTAGCTTTCTTTGGGTATAAATACCTGCTACACCTCCTCTGAGATAAGCCAGAATCACTATGATCCTATCATCAGTCTTTATAACTCTGTTGCTTTTGAGGAGTAATCATATCCCTCTCTACCAGTCTTTAAATTTTGTCCTGTCCCCATTGAACCATCCTGGATCTGGAATCATATTCTTTGGTATAATAGCCTATCCATTATCATTTATTATTGCTGGTGCTGGTGCTGCAGACATTTTTTTGTCTGATCATTTATATGTTTCTTCCAAGACTTTGTTTGTAATCTGCAAGGATCCTAGTCTTTTTGATAATACTTTAATATTGTTTGTTTATCTTAAACTTGTCTTAGTTCTTCTCATGGCCTATGCCACATATGTTTTATTCTTTGTCCAGTGGTAACTTTTCCTAATTTATCTATGGACTAACCACTATATACCTCTCCTTTTGCAAGGTGAGCTTGTCAATACTTTACCAAATGTTATGACCTTAGCTTGGAGCTCAG
>Ga0157359_1000903_pt1 | contig 11569 bp, 11 predicted proteins | sample AttcapACBM3_FD_111482 | JGI IMG/M metagenome (GOLD analysis project Ga0157359, IMG submission 111482) | Fungus gardens microbial communities from leaf cutter ant in Botucatu, State of São Paulo, Brazil - Atta capiguara ACBM3 | ecosystem: Host-associated > Fungi > Mycelium > Unclassified ...
CCTCATTTGGGGCTTTCCAGCACAACTTGGTTTGTAAAAATTGGTCTACTAGTTGTGGAGATACAAGCTGAATGAAGTTTGTGATACTTTCTACACTTTCTACATGACATATGACTGTGTGATTGTGACCATGACCTTGTCATGTGACTAGGATGACAGTGATGTCACATTAGCCCTAACCCTATGCCTCCAAAAATACAAAAAAAGAAAATAACAAATGAGAAATGAAAAAAGTAAAAGTAAAATAGTTAAAGTCCACTGTCTTGAACTTTAACACATTGTCCTTCTTTATCTGTACATTATTATAACTCCATTGTAAATTTAACTTAGTAAATACTTTCTGAGTACCAATATTTTCTACAATGTCTGAAATTAGAGGTAAAGGGTAATTGTTTTTAATATTCCATTCATTCAAATATCTGTAGCCTTATACTATATATTTCTTACTGTCCTTTTTCTCTACAAAAAACACTAGTGTTATTTGAGATGACTTCAAGAGTCTGATATACTCTTTTCTCAGTTGTTTATCCATGAACTTGTGCACTTCTTCTCTCTCTTTCCTTGACAATAGATAAACATTTTCCTTCTTTAACACAAACCCTTCCTTTATATTTATTGCATAATCCTACATTTTCCTTGTTAGCATCCTCTTACTTGCCTTCTTTCTAAATATATAGATCTACTTGTGGAACCTTTGAGGTATCATTTTCTTGGTCTCTTCTTCAGACTTTGCTACTTTTTCTTTGTTTCAAATCACCCATTCTTCCACTACCTTCTTTACTTCTATTGTTCTCTTCTTTTTTAGTTTTTCTTCTCTTGCTTCTCTCTCTCTTCATACCTCTTCATATACATATAGTTTAGAGTAGGGTAATTTATAGCTAGTATAAATCATGAAAAACTCATATATGTTATGAATTTAAGATCTTAGAGTAGGTTAAAAGAAAGAATCTTACATAAAGTTTACCACAAGAGAACTCAATAGAAAGTTTAGTACAGAACTGTCTACCTTATATATACTAGGCTACTGGTCCATGCTACAGTACCATTAACCTACCCTAAAGGCTATATGCTATCCATATGGTCAAAATATATCAAACACATTATCATGACTGTTAGAAACAGACCAGCTACTGAACCAGTTACACTAAAAGTGTGCAATGTCAAGCTTAGCTTTGACATCTGGCTGGTACTATATATGTACTTCATACTATACTCCTGACAATAATATTATTCCTTTCCAAACCTTTTACCATATTTTATTATAATAGTATAATTGTAACAGATGTATGACACTGAGTCACATCATGTGATATTTTGTGACTATGACATGTGATATCACACTAACCCTAATCTTAAATCCAAAAATTGAAAATAAATTAAATATAAAAATTTTAAGTTCACTGTCTTTGATTCTGACAATTTAAATAGTATAGTAATATAATAAGGACTCTTTGTCAAGTTTCCACAACAGTACTTCTTAGAGCTTGAAGCTTTCATTTTGTTATTTGTTTTGATTCTTAGTCTTTATTTTTACTGTATTAATAATAGAATATATAAGCTTGAAGTAGAGTAAACAAAAAAAGAAATTTCATTCATGTTATGATTCTAAGCTTGGCTCAAGTTGTAACTTAGATAAAGATAAGAGGAGAAAATGATCAATTGGTAAAGCATAAAGATACAGGAATATATTTGCAACTATATATACTATGGACTATAAAGAAAGAAAAAGACATTCTTGAGGAGAAAATAAAAAAAGTATAAGAGAAATATGAGGAAATCTCTACTACTACATGAGGTGCTGATTAGTACTATATGTGGCAAACACAAGGTTCAGTAAATGTGAGTTACAAATGAAACAAATTCTAATACATGTTCAAGTTATGGAAAATATGAAGCAAATATCTGGGAAAGTAGACTACTTTGTAGTAGAAACTCTGTTTAGTTCTTTTATGTACTCAATATATGGATTATGCTTTTGTTCTGGTACTAGGACTTGAGTTATGACATTATTACCTTCTTTGATTTGTATATTGTTTTATCTCTAAATAAGATTCAACTTGCTGAAGTATTTTATGTCTTTTTTGTTAATTACTTTCCAATTAATGGTAGTAGTATCTTGTCTTTGATTGTAAGTTGGTTTAATCTTCTATAATTCTGTATCAATCATAGAGATTTATCCTTCTTTGAAATGGTGCTACATATATTGAACTTGATTTAACTATTAATTCTGCTTTGAGTTGTTTGTCTAACTATTGATTCAAAACTTTTTCTTCCTTGACCATTATTGTACAAGCCTTGGTGTTTAGCTCTTTAAATATGTTTTCCAGTATGTTAATCTCATAGTTCTATTCTCATCTTTCTGTTAATTGCTCAAATATCTGTTTGTTAAACAAATAAGTGAAAGATCAAATGTATTCTTGTAAATCTTCTAGGTTTGGTTCCTTTTCTATTTTCTGTTGTTTTTTATCTGTTTTTTGTGTTTGTATAATTCTTCTTGCTCTGGGTTTGAACAAAATATTCTAGTGTTGTATTTTGGTAAACTTTGGACATCTTATAAACTGAATTGTGCCTTTTTCCAATTAACTTCTAAATCATGTTTGACCAACCAGTTGTATTCTAAGAACATGTCTATGCCATTAAAGTCTATTATTACCACATCAATATTTTCTATATATCCATTGATTTTCAACTTCAATAGTACAAACTGAGTTACTTTGTATTTGCTACCTTTGATTCTATCTGCACTAAAAGTGTCAAATGGTTTGAGTAGTGGCACTATTTTAATCTATCATTCTTTCACCAGCTGTTCATCTATACAAGTATAGGTATATCCTAAGTTAACTAGTATCTTGAGCTATAATTCTTTATAGTTTTATGTTTTCACATTTGTACACATGTTTCCTTTCTTTTTTGTTTGTAAAGAGACTTATTACTTTTGCCAGACTTGAGTTTTGAACACTACTAAAGCTTATAGCCTTTTCTTCTTTCTATCTACAAGTCTTGAAGACTGCCACTAATACTGCAGAGTTTGCCAAGTCAACCTCACTATTCTACTACATAATTTAGTCAATGTTTAAAATCATTTTATCTAGATTTCTGACCACCTTGTCTAATAATTTCAATGTTAGGTTATCAGTATTCTGCATAATGGTCTGATCAATTGGCATAGACAGTTTAAAGTATTTAGAGTAGCTATCACTTCTAGAAAACTTTATTTTATTCTCTTAAAATTCACTAGAGATAAATTATATTGGTGCTGCTATGTGTAGATATCCTGATATTGTCTTAATAATACTGCTTCTGACATTCTTTAGCAAAAATATAACATAAGTATTATCTGCTTTTACTTTTATAGCTAGCACTTTGAACTTGATCATGAAGTCCACTATATACTTCTTTTCCTATATGAATTATTTGATTTTACATTTGGTATTTACTTTCTTGCTCTTGTTATTGATTACTTCAAGTATTTCAATGCCAAGAGCTTGGTTTGAGACTGCTATCCCCTGCATTTTTCTATCTGTTGTATTTGTTCAGTAGTCTAACCACAATTTTGCCTGTTATATCTTCAATAGTATAACTATTATGATGTTCTAGTGTCCTAACCACTATGTACTCTCCTTTTGCAATATAAGCCTAATGATATTAGGTTCTGTTACAATCAATAATATCTTATATTCTGCAAATGTTCACTTTATGTTTGTTATACTCTAGATATATGTTAGAGCTTGTTTCATCTTATGCTTTATATCTACTACACCTTGTATTCTCCTCATATTATATTAGTTAGTATCTTATATAGTACTGGAGGTCTCCTCATATTTTTCTTGCTGGCTTCATTCTGTTTCTTCAAGAATGTCTTAACTATTTCCCATAGTCTTTAGGTATATATAGTTATAGATATATTTCTATATCCTTACACTTTACCAATTAAAAATTCTTTTCTTTCTTACCAAGCTTAAGATTATAACAAATTCTAAGTATTGAACAAAAACACAACTCTTGATGAAGTTCTCAGTACAAGTAAGCCTATTTTATATACTAAGGACCATGGTCTGTATGCATATAATCTATCCAATCCTAAAGTTCAAAGTTTATATGTTGACTATGAAAACTATGACTAAGATGTTCTAGCAATTTCTATAATATTCTCTTTGTCACATAATCATATGATAGTAACTGTGATAGGTGTTGCCAAATCATCATGTCACAACCTTTAGCTCAGTCCAAATAAAGCTAAATAAAAATAAAATAAAAATAAAAAGAGATGGAATAAAGTAGTTGATGTAAAATTTTCATATAGATTGAACTACTACCAATACTACTCATCCTCTATTGTTGCTCACACTTCCTCAGCTCTCCATTATAGTATTCACTACAGGTAAGTGGTTGCCAGCTATTCACACTACACCACGCTGCTGTGTATTCTGTTCCTTCCAACATGAAACTCTGACATAAGAGTGGAGAAAATGATCAATTAGTAAAGTGTAAGGATATAGAAATATATCTATAACTATATATACCTAAAGACTATGGGAAATAGTTAAGACATTCTTGAAGAAACAGAATGAAGCCAGCAGGAAAAATATGAGGAGGCCTCCAGTACTACATAAGGCACTGACTAATGTGATAACACAAGGTGTAGCACATCCCTAACACATGAGGTGAACATCTGTAGAACATGAAGCATTATTGATTGTAACAAGATGCATAATACATGAAAATTATATCCAATAGTTAGATAGATTATTACATGCATCAATCACCCACAATCACAGAATCACTAATTAGATGGTCAACATCTACTTATGGCTTCAAATGGCATGTCTGCAATTCTCATATCGTTCCTGAAGTACTCGCTTCAGCGTTTTTCCGCTCTGTGACTTCGGTAGCTAAACACAAGAATGAAATTCAAAGAAGGTAAGGTTGATTGTGCTTAACTCACCTCAGAAACAACTTCGATCCCACCTTGCAACCATTTGTGTTTACTCAGATGAGTCTGATGCCATGCTCTCAATTCCTCGATGACATCAGATGCCCCAAGTGCATTTCCTGTCGAGCTCAGGATTATCCACGCACGAGGCACTTTTTCATCACCGTTCTGACCTCCACTGACTCCAGCTACACACACATCGGTGATCAGTTTCTCAGGATGAGTCATCAAAACTTCCTCAATCTCCATTGGCGAGACCTGAATTCCGGAAACTTTCAGAGTATCCTGATTGTCTCAGTCGTCAATGGATATGGATATGATGGCAGAATCAGAGTCTACCTTGATGCGATCCGCAAAGCTAAAGGTAAATAGCATCAGTCTTTGATGGTCCAAGGATGGAGTAGATTTTCAATGAATGACGCACTAGAAATATTGGTCTTTATCGACCTTGAATATGTCTCCTGTCCGAAGCCATCCATCCACGAAATTCGTCGTGTTGGCTTCGGGGTTATTCCAGTATCCCATAACAACATTCTCTCCGCGAAGCCAAAGCTCGCCCGCCTCATCCCGATCAGCTTCAGATCCATCATCACGAACAATCCGAGCTTCCATGCCGGGAAGCAAGATTCCAGAGGCGTCTATATTTTCTTTACCTCTCCCATCCAATTCTCCCGGTTGAGGTTGGAGCAAGGCGCCGCCGGACTGCCGGAATACTTCAGACTCTGTAAGTCAGCCCTGAAGCACTCAACGTACACACTCAGACAAGCCATATCCTGAAAGGAGTAAGGCAATGAGAGTTTGAGGCCGCGCTGTCCAAGTCCGAAACATTCCTTACCTTCAGCAAATTGAACTGCTTGTTGAGGCAACGAGACTAGTTTGATCCTAGATTCGCGTGGAAGGTGCCCTCCTATGCAGATAAAGGTAAGGACTGAACTGAAGTCGATATTGTTTATCATTGGATGAACCAAAAGCTGCTGCACCATCGTTGGTACGAGATATAGGACAGTAGCCTTATACCTGTTCCATTCCATCAGCAGTCATCACTTTTGTAGGCCGACACCTACTTTGGTATAGCGTCCATAATCGCCTGGATGTCCCATCGAGGGAAGATGATTAATCGGGATGGGCCGAAGAAGAAGCGAAAAGAACAGGCATGTATGCCAGCTGTGTGGTGCATCGGCAGGTAGGCGAGTGTTGCAGGAATCCCGTCGTCAGTGACAGGGATCGGAGTCTGCAAGGGAATCGACTGATCAGCTTCAATGCTGGAAGAATCATTTTTGGGGCTTACATCGCCAAGCTTCAATACCTCTGCGAGAGACAAGATTCCCTGCATCACGGTGCAGGTAATATTTCCGTGAGACACCATGACAGCTTGCAGAGTTGGTCAGTATGACAAACACTCAATTCTAGCGAGGACACCAAACCTTTAGGCAGTCCAGTGGTTCCACCCGAGAATACCAAGTAGCCAAGCGTATCCTTTGGCACTATGCGTACTGGTTCTTCTGGGATTCGCTTCTCCTTGACCCTCCTTATGAGAGACTCGACAGATACTTGTCCGGAAATGTCTTCATTGATGAAATAGATCTCATGATTTGAAATCCCAAGCTCGGTAGTGATCGGGAGAACTCGAGACATAAATTGAGGCGCGACAAACAGCCGAGTGACTTGAGTAAGAGAGAGAATATGTCGCAGTTCAAAGGGTGTCGCATAGCACGAGATTGGTATAAACGGGACCGCGATCTTGAGGAGAGAAACGACAAGAATCGCATAGTCCTGTCAAATGGGAACAAGGCAATGCACCGGATCGAACTCATTCTAAAACAACGACAACCTACGGAAGAGTTATCACTCATGATTCCTATCCTCTCTCCACTTCCTGCTTCCAGACCAAGCCCCTCCAGGGACGTCGGCGCACCAAGAGCCGTCGCTAGGTAATTTATCCTTGCGCAAACCTCCTTGAACGAATATTTCTTGCCCGTATGGTATTCTACATGTGCGGTAAAGTCAGGCCAGTCAGCCACACCTGAACGACCAGCTAGGACTGAATATGCATTAAGCATGGATGGGTTCGGAGGAGGATCCGGATACATAGACTTGAGATGCATGTTACAACAGTGATGATGTTGAAGTGAGTTATGAGTTATGGCAGACAGTCAAATATGATATGGTATCGGTATCAATAGTGTGGTGACGTTAGTACATATTCAAAACGATTATATATATATATAGCTAACTCGATTTATCAGCTCCATCCACGCTCTGCGACGTCATCCATCTGCTCTTCATTATTATATGTATGTCATATGCGGCTACCCCTTACTGCAACCATGCGGTATAGATTAGTGTAAACAAGCACATGCATGTTCGTAGAGTGGTCCCCGGGTTGCATAAGCAGCCAGTTGTCCACATTGCATAGCTGTATTTCTTCCGACTGTAGACTATGTTGGTACTAGATAAAGATAAAACAACATTAAGAATCCTAGGGACATGGGAAGTTCTGATTATATTCCTTAATGACATACAATGTACGAAAATCACCACAGAACACCCCGGCTGATGAAACCGATCCTGATCCCAAGACAAAACATTAGGAACTTAGGACAAAACATTAGGAACTTGCCTGGTTAGTGATGACATAGATAGGAACCTACATGACATCGACACAATCCAAGAATCCGAGAACTAGAACTGTAGGTAAGATCATATATATATACTGTCTCTCGGCGTGACAAGTAGTTGACATTAGATTGACCTTCCATCAGTTCCATCAGAAATACTCATCATGCTGCACGTGTATAATCTTATCTTAGAAGAAACCAAATTCGAAACATGAAAGCAACAAAAGATCATTTGAACCTTGAACCGTGAGTTTTCTATATTCCGGAATGATGAAAAGGTCACCGAGAAGATGGAAGAGAGTTATTGCACCTTGGGATGTCAATCGAATTCTGGGAAGACAGTGATTTCTGACTGTTTTCGATATCAGGGGAACGATCTCTGACTTTTGGTGAGGCTTACGAGCTGGTTGACAGCACTGTCACAAAAGTTAAACCATTTACTCTGTGCTAACAAGGAGGTTCCCTCTACGTTTAGTTGGAATATCAATGCATGTGGGCATAGAATAACTTGATTAGCTTCTGGTGGAGCAACTAACATTTCCAACTTGCCCTGGGGTCAACTGTAAGACGGATAATTCAGGACCAACATTGATTGTTCTCCAACATCAGCGGATCAGTCCACTCGTTATATCACGGATAAATTTTATCTCAACTTTATTTGGTGGCCCCTGAGATACTTACTGCCCTTTACTTTTGAGCATGTCTCAGCTGGGAAACGTCCCAGTAATTAGCCTTGAAAAAAAAGAAAAGACCCAGACAATGTCTCAAACTACGACGGCGAGCCTGCCTGAGGGAGGTTTGGACGGATGGCTAGCGGTACTCGGCGTGTTGGTGTTCGCGTCCTCATTTTCATATTGTCACTGACATAGCTCTAGCGCACTTGCATTGTTTGCTACTTTCGGGGCTGCATTGTCCTTTGGAGTGTTCCAGGACTACTACACTGTAATTTCTTTGATTAGTGGAGATAAGACTTGCTGAATACCGCCTAGCGTGCATTTCTGAATGAATATACGCCGTCAACCATCAGTTGGATTGGCTCTACTCAGCTCTTTCTGGATTTTGCAGTGGGATTGCCTGCTGGAAAGCTTCACGACGCTGGGTATTTCAGGGCTGCAATGATGTCTGGAAGCCTGCTCTACATCTTTTCGTGCGCCGTTTTCTGGCTGCTGATTTTTGTTCATTGTTGCCGACACTACGAGCTTAGGTTTTTTATGCTGTCTCTCGCAAAACCGCAACACTACTATCAAGTTTTCCTACCCCAGGCAGTTGGAATGGGAATCGGGATGGGCCTTGTTATCGTTCCAGCTATCTCACTACCATCTCAATACTTTAGGCGACGTCGGTCACTTGTCATGGGTCTTGTATATGCAGGTGAATCATGATCATGATTGATCCAATGACATGACTCATAGTACATGTGTTAGGCTCTTCTCTTGGTGGTGTTATCTTTCCAATTATGTTGAACCACCTGATAAACAGTGGTCTTGGTTTTGCATGGGGCGTAAGGTATGGTCTAGGTTATATCGTTCGTGAACAAGTCCTGAATTCCTTTAGAATCGTGGCTTTCATGGTCATGGGCCTCTTGATTGTCGCAAATGTTATTGCCCGACCGAATTACCCCCCTACAGCTCCATCTGTTCATGGAGAAAAGACTATTTGGTCTTTTTTTTCAGACATACCCTATATGATAGCTATTGCAGGGTGCATTATTCGATGTTTTCTCCGCTGCCTGAGTTAGCTAACAAAGAGTCTCGGCGTGGATCTGGACTGGTACTTTTTTTCCCATGTTGGTCTATCCATTGTCTTATCAATTTGTTCCTGATGTCATGCTTCAAGATTTTTACTTGCAGCTTTTCGCAGTATTAAACGGGATCGATGAAATACTGGCCTTCTACTCGGTGAAGTTGGCGGCTCAGTTCAGCACTCTCATGATTCTCATGGCCTTTACTTTAGCTAACGGTGATGAACGCAGCTACAGTTTTTGGGAGAACCCTTCCCAGTGCTGTAGCTGATATATACGGTGCCTTCAATGGTGTGGGCAATTTTATCCATCCAGGTTGTCCCCTCATGTCCAATATCCAGTCGCAATACCAATGACTACAATCACTGGGGGACTTGTTTTTGCCATGCTTGGTGCCATGCTTGGTGCCACGACACCAACATCTATGTTTGTATTCGCTGCAATTTATGGATTCTTCTCTGGAGCATGTGAGTATCTCCCCTCGCATCTTTTCGCAGCGAAAATCCTGACTACTTCACTTGACTAGTCATTTCACTCCTTGCAGCCATTATGGCAGGTTTCTCAAGGTCAATAAGTGAGGTCGGGTGAGTTCCATCTCCGGCCACGTCAGAAAAACTGGAGATTATTGTTGGACAGATCAAGGATTGGCATTGCTATGTTTATTATTTCTTTTGCTCTGCTCATAGGATACCCTGTCACTGGAGCACTTCTTCACCCTCAGAGGTATTTGTGGTCTCATGCAGTCATATTTGGAGGAGTACGTCTTTTCTACCACTATACATTTAAACCACTCAGAATTATGATCAAAGGTTGTGATTATTTCAGGAGCTGGTTGTCTTATACTAGCACGATTTTTGGCCAGTAGGAAGCGCCAGACGTGGCGCTTGTAGATGAAGGTTTGTGTAGTGACAGAAGTATCATTATTCCTGCTATTTTTTCATTAGACCCTTATGTGGTACTAGATGTTAATAAATCAACATATGGAGTAGTCAGTGAACATCTATATGTAAGCACTATAGTAATTGTTATGTAATTATTGAGAAACATTAATGATATTGTCATATGTTGCATGGTCAGATGACAATATAACATGATAGAACTTCTCAAAGGACTTAATCATAATTTTGTCAGAGTTTTGAACATTGGATTTGGTTTTTTGTATTTCTTTCCCTTTTATTTTAGTTTTCCTTTTCTTATTTTAAGGGGTGGAACAGTCACATAGTCACATAGTGTGCAATGTGTCACATCTGTCACTGTCACTGTCACACTGTCATGTGATAAAAAGAACATTATAAAAACTACTAGAAGGGCTTAGGGAATACTTTAGAATAGGTTAGTATGAATATATATAGACTAATACTATAAGAAGACTCACTACTTTGTGAAATTTCAAACTTCAAACACTGCCAATATCTGTCACTGAACCCAGACTTCTTCCCTCCTGTTAGGACAACTGGACTTTGCAAAGTCCATGAGGTTATATAGAGTTTACAATTTTCAGAGAATCTTAAGTTGTATTATCTACAGTTACTAAGTACATGACTCATTTCCAGGGAATTCTAAGAGAATAAGATGAAGTTCCTCAGAGGTAACATGTCACTGCTATCAGAATTGTGAATATTAAACTTGGTTTACTTTTATTTTCCATTTTATTTTTCATTTCTTTTCCATTTTATTTTATTTTATTCTATTCTTGACTTAGTGCTAGGGTTTTAGTGTGACATCACTGTCACTGTCACAACTGTTATACAAAGAAGGTTGTAGAAGGTTCTGGAACAAATAATATCATACAGTATGACAACAACATATTAGCCTTATAGAAAACACATATACTTTAGAGTAGAGTAGTTGTAATGTGTATACAGACCATAGTCTATGGTATATAAGGTAGATTAGTTTGTACTTAGAACTCTATTAAGTTCTCTTGTAATTACTTAATCCAAAGCTATTCTTTTGTCTAAAACTCTTTGGACTTAAAGATCGTAACAACAGCTACTCTAAATACTCAAAAGTTCATTCTAACTAGATGAGACATAAGTAAAACATTTGCTAACTTAACTACAGAATGATAGAGTGTTAGACATGGTTCATACTTAAAGACAAAAGCCTACAGAGTTAGCTTAGAGATGTACAAAGTATGTAAACTCTGTGAAAAGAGCTCAGTGATGTAGACTTGTAAAACAATCTTGGTCTCAACTTATATGTTGTGCCTTCTATGAGCTACATGGTCACAATTTCAGAGGATAGTCTTGAAAGGAGTTATAAGGAGAGGAGTCA
>Ga0157359_1000904_pt1 | contig 11568 bp, 8 predicted proteins | sample AttcapACBM3_FD_111482 | JGI IMG/M metagenome (GOLD analysis project Ga0157359, IMG submission 111482) | Fungus gardens microbial communities from leaf cutter ant in Botucatu, State of São Paulo, Brazil - Atta capiguara ACBM3 | ecosystem: Host-associated > Fungi > Mycelium > Unclassified ...
AACCCTAACCCTAACCCTAACCCTAACCCTAACCCTAACCCTAACCCTAACCCTAACCCTAACCCTAACCCTAACCCTAACCCTAACCCTAACCCTAACCCTCGGCAGAGACTTTGTATTGCCCATCGTGGCTTCTGCTCAGATCAGCATGTAAATTGGACAAGCTTCCCGTAACTTATATTGCCATACGCATCTGTTTTGAAGACAGAAGCACCCTTTCCTTTGCTCATTGAGTACTCAAGATACAGCGTGAATTCACTCATACTCTCCATTGGAACCATTATCCCCCAGAATCCACATGTCGAAATAGCCACAGGAAAGTGAACAACACTGATCTGGAAAGTCGGAAATAGGAAAGTACATTGATCAACATCATGTTGCCTACTGACAGTTCATCAGTTTTTAGGTGTGAACATTGTTGTCAAAGAAACACCGTGGAAGCGAACTAGGTGGTGGACTATATTGTGTGATATAGGCACGCTTCGCGAATAAGAGAACTAAATGTCAGTATATTAACTAGAAATCTTGAGCGAGAGTTTAACGCACGCTATACAGAGAGGTGAAACGTAGCGCGAACATCGCGGGAAGGGTGAACCACTGTCAAAAATAGCCAAGCGTGAGAGAAAGTGGGGGTCTTGCAACTATAGTAGAGTCTACGGATTGTGGGACGATCGGAAAGTTAACCGCCAAAGTTCTAGATAAAGGAAGGACGTCTGCTTAAGTCGGAAATCTATAAACTTTCAAGTCGAATGCCCAACCTGTGTGACAACATACGGAACAAGCCATTGGCAGTCTACAACATCAAACATTTTTCCAGTGTCAGTATCAAGGAGCTATGCAAAGAATACTATATTTCATCAGATGACAGTATCTCTTATGAGGGCGAAAGCTTTCTTACATACCTTAAGTTGTCAATTGATGAGTTACCGACGGATTTTACATTGAAACAGGTTATTTCTATTGTCGAGAGCTGGCATAGTGTAAGTCGGGCGAATTTCGTTTTGTATTATTATTTTAACAAAAGATGCAGATGTTTTAGCTGATCACTGGAACGTTTATGCGTGAAAATATCATCAACCAGCCGAATGCGGTATTCGCGGCGTCGATCTTACTCAATTTCCAAGATCATATCATACTTGTATTGGAAAGCTTATCTGAGCTGGGCAATTCGTAGTTTGGTAACGCGCCAAATATAATTTGCCAGAAGAAGATCATATTCAGGATAAACGGTGACGATATTCTGTCCAAAAAGTCACAACAGCATTTGCTGATCTGTCTTGATTTTCTGTGGAGATGTTGTAACAAGTTCGTACTTCATGCGGTGGGCGATGCTGCGAGCACTCTTTTTGAGGGTGTTTCAAAATTTCCAGTGTATCACTCCAAATTACATCTTTGTTGCCAGATGTTGAAAATTCAATTTAACTGTTATCAATGTGCGCTGCATCCCTGCAGATACGGGTATTATTAACCTTACTAAATCGAATCTCATGTAATATTTTGAAACCTGTACTATTTCCAATTGCGGTTAGAACAGGCAGAGAGACGCGCAAAAATGAGGATGGAAGTACAGGAGCGGAAACGGATCTTAGGCAAACAGAAACCTAAGAAAGTACAGTCGGGGTAGGAAGTCAGTAATAGTAATTACATTGCGTTCACGGCCGTTAATCGCTTTCTGGTGGGCAATTGCTGCCTGTAATTAATAAACCTTCGCTATTGGAGCTACTATAAGAGGAACATAAGAAGCGTCAAAATTGATAAAAGTATACTCAAGATATGCAATATTTCGGCTGTTGAATTGATCCGTTCGAGTCTGCGGATTATACAGCTTGCGCCGTCTGCTTGGCATAGCGGGCAAATATGCCGACTTATTATCCTGAAATGTTGTCGGGCGGTACCGTCCTGCTGATCACCTTTCCTCATGTAAACTGTTTCATCAATGACGAGCACACCATTAGGGTCGCCCAGCGCTTCAATGACATAACTGCGAATGTGTTCACACAGATCATCCGCTTACCATGAAGAGCGCCCCAATATCGACCGGATGCGATAGGCGCAGTACAATCCTGCCTCTTCCGCTAACCAGAAGACAGGAATCATAATTTGTCGGAAAGCATAACTGTAATACTGGTATACGATGAGTTATCGCTTCTTGAAGATCATACCTCTCGTACCCCAGGAACGGACAAAATATCAAAATGGTGTCTCGATCGCAAGATGAATCGCGAGCACATACAATGACCTGTGTACTGTAGGAAACCTGTGACGTCCAAGTTGGAAAAAATTTAAAATGTCAATCGTTTGTGCAATTCATGATGTGGCTTTAAGAGCATCCAAGATACACATCAGGCAAAGAGACAGACTACAAAGTGTCTAACTAGTCTTTTCGAATGGCATCAAAGCGCAGGTGTCTATGTTCCAGAGACGCATCTGCCGAGATGTCGCAGCAACTATAATGCGCATTTTCGGAAGTGTCGGTGATTATGAAGTCGGGTTGAATTGTAATTTCTGTTTGACCTAGCGTTGCATAGAGCCCCTTGATTTTTCTGAGGCCAGCTACAGGCGACCAGGATGCGAAATGTCCTGACTTTAGATCATATGTGAAGTATTTACGGATTCCGTCGTTTTGAGGTAGCAAGACGTCATAGGCATGTGTTCTAGCGCCAATTTTTAAGTACTTGAATTCTGAAAAAGCCTTTGCCCATTTCACAACCTCTACAATAGCGAGCTCTGCCAGTACCGCATGCTGGACCACCTCGCTTTCCATGTCATTGACATGAAAGTCATGCTTGTCGATTTTCTCAGCAAGTTTTTCTCCGGAGTCGATAATAAATGTGTAGAACATCATTAGCATATAATGACGAGTTCGGCTTTTGCTAAGGAAGACTTCAAAAAAGCTCACGTCGTTGTTTTGACAATCAGCAAAGAATGTGCCATTCGGGAGAATCGCGTAAGCTTTGTCGAGGTGGTCGGCCGTACTCATGACGTAGTCGCACGAGGGAACTTTCTCTGGTGTGAAATTATTGTTTCTAAATCGCCTGATTAGCACGGGCCTTCCAACGACAGAATTTTCCAGCAATCCCATTCCAGTGAAGTATCGACCACGATGCGTAATTATCTGAAGATGTTGCCATTTCTCAAACCAGCGTGCGAGCAGATTTTCCATAGAATGCAAAGTGATAAACTTTTCCTTTGATATGTTTAAAGGCGTACAAATGCGAGTGGCTGGTACTTTGGGAAAGACATATGTTTCCTTGATACTGGTCAGTCAAATAATGGTGCGATATAGTGTACTTACCTCCATCAAAGCAATGTTCTTCTGGTACATTCCGCAATGGCTACGTTCACACGTCATGATATTCTCTGGCTTTCCGGGTAGGAGTTATCCGATTGGATGACATTGTCGAGGTTCGAGTTGCCCACAGTTTCCAAGCTGGGCAGCCCGGAGGTTAGGCAGGTTCTTATACAGAGTTTATTACGATCTGATCTCAGTCATGATTGCGAGAGCAGATAAGTGGCAGAAACAACGCGAGAAACCTGCCTTTCACAATCTTATGGGAAACGAAAATAACATGCTTGATAAGAAAAACTTAATGAAGGCCTCGCAGTACGAGGCCACCGTAAGAAAAAGTTCAATATATATATATGTGTATCGCGAACGATCACGAAGGTTTCTTTGTAAGGAAAGTTACATTGTTGATTTCTGTTATATAGGATTAGTATAATGGGATGGGTATTCGAAGGTGAGCTGACGCTTAGGCGTCGTCTCTGCTATAGACCCAGTGGTAATAGTTCTGTTGTGCATAGCCAACATGCAGTTCAGTGCAATTGTTCTTTCAGTGAGGACTCTTCTAAGTCGTTCCATTAATAGTTTATAGCAATCACAGTGATAATCTCCCTCTTCATAGCAGATGCGACGCCTAAGCGTCGGCTCGACGTGCATTAAATTGGGTTCGGGTTGTGGTACGAGATTCCATTTCTTAACGAGCGCTACCAACTCTTTGAGGTTGGCAGCATCAATGGTCACAATAATCCCGCTTTTACTGAGCAGGAATTTACAACTGGAACGGCACATAGGCGTGATAAAGAGGGCATGCAGGAACATCCGGTTAGTTATATCTTTCGGGTTGATGAGTGTTTTGTAACGACATCGCACCAAGTAAACATCGCAACGTCGAACCTGACAAATGGCTGTCTGAATTTCACTTGGGAAATCGTTGTTTGCTAGGTCTTTTCCATACACTATCAATTCGTTTAGGAGAGGTCAAAGGGTTGGGGTCAGCTCTAACTATGTTGCGCTCTTGGCTTCAAATGCAAAGCGCCACTGTTGCTGTCCCTTAGCCGATCGCATCGATGAAGTAGAGTGGGCTGCTTACCAGTTTGTCCTTCTCCGACATTAAGCTGGCAAGTTCGCTGCCGACAATGTTGTGTAGTCTGAGCAGATCTGCGTAAAGTTCAGCAAGAACGGCAGGAGAAGCGTTTTGGTGAGACCTAGAAGTGGGCTCAAGCATTTGACATTGGAGAGACCTGATTGAGTATGCCTTTCTTAAGCAAAATAGAGGGATTAGAGTGAAAATTTAAATTGAGCAACTGGCAGCTTATAAGGTAGTTGCGTTAACCCAGTTCGTGTTAGCTAGTAGTTTCAACACGGTGCGAAAAAATTGTGCATATACAATAAGCCCAATCCTAAAATAATCACTATCTTCAAAATGCATATGAATTATGACAGCGGCGTAAAATAGCTGGTTTCCGATCATATATGGAGACACTGCATTAGCGACAGGATATGGGATCACGCACTTTATATGTGTGAGAAATTGAAGCGTCGAATATGGCCCATAGGCCGATCAGTCGCCATTAAGTCATTATACTCTTGCACATGCTATCAGGCTGGAACATTGTATGGGACGACATGACAAAGCTCCAACTCGTGAGTCGGCTTCGACATGACGCCAGCCTGTATGATGTGACGGCGAGAATATTCTGATAATTTCATCATCACTGTTGTATTTGGGCAGCCTATGTTGGCAAGTATCCGATACATCGTATGCCTAGCATCATGAGTATTAAAACCTGTGAGACATGTATAAGTGAGTAATTGGACTATTTTCTTTATAGTATTCATGGAGATAGGCACTTGGAATGATTAAAATTTGATTTTCCGCTGTTGTTAGGTTGACAACCCACTCAGAAAGTGGGTTGCCTACACTAGGCATGAAAGTTGAAGGGTCCATTCGAAGCAAGAACAGCGATTCCATCGTGACTTTTTACGCTAACTCCCTAAAGCATGAACAACGTTGATGCTGACTATTTGGACATCAAGTGCCCTTGAAATGGTAGCAACCCAATTTTTTTGACGCACATCAATACCATGTCAATACCACATCAGAAAACTCAAAGCCCGTCATGTGTCATAAGTCTCATCGCTGTCACTTCCAAGTTAAATCAAGGGAAAAAATCGATAACTCCGCTTCGATAGACCAACAGGTCAAGTGCGTCCCATCGCCGCTGTCCACGCGAAGTGCCTTCGCTTGTTGAGATCACCATCCCCTAGGCAACAAGTTTCTGGCTGAATTTCTAATGCATGCAAGCCCGATTGCCGCCGGAATTGGGTCTTTGTAAGAACAGATAGGGCACATCTTACCGAAGCACAAAAATGGATCCAGCCTTCCTGATCTATTCTTAGCGTCGGGATTTGGCTGCCTGCTTCCACTGGCACATTTAGATTGATCATGATCCAGCTCTTTGAGAGCCCTATAAATGAAAGCGCAGAAGTCGCTTCGGAAAGAACGATGAGTGTGCAAAACAACTCCGCTGCACATGGTCATACACATGATTTTTGTGTCGAAGCTGACGTCCGGTAGATTTCACATTTGCTTGGGCCTGAGGCTGCTATAGTTTTCGTGAGGAAATACAAAAATGTATGTGTGCAATCGATGAGGGACGACAGTGTCCTGACTTAGCATTAGTTACAACTCGCTTTTAGGTTCTGTGAGGGAATGTGGCCGTTCGTCGTTGGGCTGCTAACGACGGGACAATTGGTTCCACTGATTGGCACGCCAATGCCTGCATCTACTGATCGCAGGTTTCTCGACTGCAGGACCGTCATCTACTCTGACTCCTACATTCGCCAATGTCGCTCTGGTTGTGCTAGTCCGGTGATAGGAATAGTTGATCAATGAGAGAGTCTTGAGGACGTAGTAGCACAGATTCACTACAATACTGGCTTTCTAAACACAATATGGCTCGCCGGTATGAAACCGAGAGTACTGTTATCGCTCGGCCAAGTATACGTCGTTGTGAGTGAGGATTCGTGGCAGAAATTTGCAGTTATATGGAGTCATTAGATCGCCGGTGGGGAAAGTCAAAAAGAAGCAGTCTATAGCTGGCTTTGGCGTCGTACAAATTGTTGCTCAAGCGCTGTCGTTGTTAGGAAAGAAAGAAGGAAGCATCCTCGAAATCCTTATTAGTATATGCTAAATTGATAATGATGATCGTCATATATATCTTGAGTGCACAGTTCACCGTGGGTTGTAGAGCTAATCGATGAAGCCTGAAAGAGTATGCTACAATACAAAACAGTCCTCATTGGCTCCTCTAAAGTTAGACCATGGAGGCGCAGCCTGAGTTAGAGACGCACAAGCGAGCAGTTACATGACGGGCCTATGGTGAACGTACAAGGTGGCTGATGCAGCTTTGCTGGGCCAAGTCACCGGTTTTGTGGCCGGAATGTTGAGGCAGTTTAAGGCTGCATGAGGTGTGGTACAGCCCACCGCAAGAAAAATCAATACGGGCGTGTAGAGTATAAACAGCTATTGTTATCAGGACAGGAAGCCTGACTTAACACTGTCAACCTCGGATTTTCTCAACATAAGAATGGCAGCTATTTCCTGAGCACTTTGGAGTTGCTGTGCATGCGTGCAGATAGGTAGTGATCTGTATCGACAAAGCTCACTGCCAACTCTCATTGACAAGAATTCAACGGTATAATCTTGCTGTCTCGACAGACACTGTGTGTGGTGTCGGACGAGATGCAGTAATGACATAGGTCGAGGTTTCAGTAGATTTATGGTCCGGCTTTATTAGCGGGCAGACTCGGACGTTAGCATAACCGTTGGAAAGAATGAAGTTTCCGTTACAATATTGATACTAACACTCATAGAATGGAAATATCACGAATGCAGTTCAGCGAGTTGCCCTGATCTGCACAAAGCTGAGACTGAGAGAGTGTAAGGGAAATATAGACCTGATTGAGGTCTCTATGCTCTCCAAGATTATTAAGTGAGCCATATATTGAACCAGACGTTGGCTACGGCAGTATACGCTTGGCCTTCTGGTCAGTTCTCCACCGTCAATCTTGTTGAATGTCAAGTTTGAGGGCAATTTCCACAACCCGACGGGGTTTGTACCTGAGACCGAGTGGCACAGGAATGGCTCAAAGATCACCCAATCAACCGTGTGATCCTGCGCTGCAACCCTACCCCGCGGCATCCTCATGCGAACCTGTTGGAAACTGACAATTCCTTTTCAGTTCAATACTGTAGAACGTCGGCATCTTTTGCGCACATCAAAGACGCCCTGACATTCGGGTTTTCACTAGGCTGGACACCATCAGAATCAGTTCGGTGTCCTTAGGGTTAGGGTTAGGGGCAGAAGGGCGACCTGATGCAGAAAAGGAGCATACAGAGTCGGGTAGCCTTCGTCTGGGATGTTTGAGGGTAGACATTGCAATAAAGCCATGGTCAACTTGCTTCAGCATGAACTAGGTTAGGGTTAGAGGCTGGGGTTAGGGTTAGCCTAACCCTAACCCTACGGACACTGAGTAAATTCATAGTGAGGGAAGAAGAAATATCACATGACTATAGGTCTGTGCGTAGGAAACTTGTTTAAATAAGTACCGCTGTTTAGTGCATCATAACTAAACAACACTATAGAGACAATTACGTAAACTCCAAACAATTGACCTTCCCAAAATAATGCAATTAATTTGTAAGTAGACATGGGAACGATTTTCCTTTCCTATCCTATGATGGTTGTCGCTGTTCTTCGCTTAGGGCAGAAAAGCAGCTTACTAAGAGTAATGAGTAATATTATTGTGCTAAAAATAAATTGGTTGATATTTTTAGATTACCAATCATTCAGTAACCAATCAGTGATAAGTCTTTTATAATGTGAAAAGAAAAAGCTATTTTTGCTATCTTCTTGGTAATCTGCCGCCAATAGCATTATCACCTCAAGTGATCGTGCTATTTTCAACATGTTTTGGCATGTATGCTAAAGGCACCTGATGAGTCTATAAAAGACAAAACAGCTGATGGAGGTAGTTCCCCATCCGTTGTGCCAACCTCGTCACAACCCTATAAATTTCATAGTTTTTCTCAATCTTATTTAGAGACCTTGATAATTATACTATTAGTTTCTATTGTCTATCTTTGTACTCTATTGACAACATTCCTTCTATTGCATAGTTTGATATATTAAATTTCATTCTCATTTTTTTATCTAAATCATATTCTGTTAACACTAGTTCTTTCATAAAATTCTTTTTTCTACTTTTCAAATACCTTCTTCTTTGTCCAGTCCCACTTCTAATTCTTTTTTATCAGGTTATATAATAGCCTAGCTATAAATATAAAATCTTTAATAAACTGGTTTACCCATAATATTTGGCAAGTCTTAAGAACTTTTGAACATTCTTAACTCTCTTGGGAGTCAGCCAGTCCAATACTATCTTTACTTATACTTTTTTGACTTTACATACAAATTATTTTCTGCCAATCTTTTCACTATTTCTTTCACTATTTTATCACACATATACTCTTTCTCTATTTCTACTATCACATTGTCAATAAAACTCACTACTTTTCTTGTTACAATTGATATCTTATATCTTTAAGATAGTTTGCTTATAAACAGCAGATGTTAGAATATGACTTAATAATCAGCTATATTATATGTTAGTAATGTATATGATCAGTAAGTACCTTAAATACTCTGATGCACATTCCAATCTGGTAGAGTAACACTGACATAACCTAGAAATGATGTTGTCTAGGTAGTCAGACACTCTGGTGAAAGTATTCAGAATAAACAGTAGAAAATTATTGATAGATAGTAAAAGGCACAAGATAATGAAAAGTAATAGGTCTCCTTACAGGTTTTCTTATCAAATATCCATCAAGAAGGTTTTTTTTCAAAACAGAGATTAGATTCAAATAAGAGCAAACTTCACTATAGAAGATAAAGTACTTGTAAAGATTAGTATAAATAATTTATTATGGAAAATAAATTACTCACAGAGTTTTTATAGGAGTAATCTACTATAGAAGATATTAATACTTGGAGATTGAACTTTGATATTGGAAAAGACTAGAAAACATGAAAAGTGCAAAAAAGTTGGTAAAGAAATTTGAAAAATAGTATTGAAAGTTAAAAAAAAAGATATTCAGAAGGTATAAAAAAGCTGTTGTATAAATAGGACAATTGAAAATTTAAGAAGAAATATGTTAGAACAACTGAACAAAAGTATAAATGAAGATTACAACTATTCTAATACTTATGATGTAATACTTATTGAGAATATTCTATCAACCTCTATATTATGTATATCAAGTCATGTGATAATAGTCATATGACCTTATAACAGAAATATTGGAAGAGAGTGAATAGATGTAAATGTTAGATATAGTTAGATGGTATATGATAAGTCCAAAAAGTGGTCCATATGTATAGTTATAGTTAGAGTATATATTTGATGTGATGGTCCATGTTCAATATCTATTACTAAACCTATAGACTTTTTCTCTTTTCTATTGATGTTTCTGACTACCTAGTGCACTCATTCTGAGGTTACTATAAAAGAACCTATATTACAAACTTAAAAAATCTTATTAGAGTGGGTTAAAAGAAAAAATCTTATATAAGGTTTACATAAGAGAACTCAATAGAGAACTCAGTACAGAACTGTCTTCCTGATATACACTAGGCTACTGGTCTATACTATATAGTACTATTAACCTATCCTAAAGACTATGTATTATCTATAAGATCAATATATGTTAAATACATTGTAATGATATTATTCTTTCCCAAACCTTCTATTATGTTCTATCAAGACATGTGATCATGTGACAGTTTGTGACAGTTATATGTGACATCACACTAATCCTATCCTAGATCCCAAAAATAACAAATAAAAATACAAAATAAGAGAAAAAATACAATGAAGTCTATTATTCATGATTCTGATAACCTAACACTTTTACACAGCAAGCTTTAGACTATCCTAAAAGTTTATAGTGTTTATCACCCAAATGAAATCACATGATATTAGACAATCATCAAGAACTCTGATATAAGTCTATAGTATTACTACTCTGAATTATACTTTCTACTACCAGTTCTATTAGTATTTCTTTATACTTTCTCTATTTAAACAACCTTTTAGGCATTTCCATCAAGATACCTGGCTACTCTATCCCTATCATTTTCTACTTATATCATAACTGTTCTACTTAATTAGTATAGACTGTAGAGATGCTTATAATGGATATTTATCATCTCCAAGTATATTCTATTCCTTATAGAGTTCTAAACAACAATCTTTATAGTATCTGACAATCCAGAGTATACATAACAGTAGTATTAGTAGAAAAAACTTTCTGTATTCAAGAATGATAGTTACCATATACATTCTTTAGTCTGATAATTAACTTAGAATTATATTATGCTTACTTTAAGTTTATCCAAATCCACTCTTTCAAAATATATCTATGTGATGAGATTAAGCTAGGTATAATGTCTTTCCATTAAAGCCAAAATTGTCCTATCTGCATAGTACCACTTCCAAGCCTCTTCTGTCTCTATCTTCCAACAAGTCACTTTATCCAATCTATCCTCTATATTACTTACAAATAAATCTAGTAAGTATAAATTGCTCTTAATAGGACTACTATCATAAATTTTTACCCTTTACTATTATTTGTTCCATATAATATAACTCAAGTAGTTACAATTACTTACCTCAGTCATATTTTATATTCCAGAACTCTTTAAGATGAGTATTTATCACAAAATAAACTACTTACTTATTTATAATATTTAAATCTTGAATGTACTCTTAGAGGTTTGGGAGTGATTTAGAAGTTCAATAACAATAACAATGATGATTAAGATCAATACAAATATCAATGATGATTAAGATCAATACAAATATCAATGATAATGAGGGATAATCATTGATGAAAACTGATGATAAATGATGCTGTTAAGTCTAAGGTTTAATCCTTAAATACAGAAGTATTTATTTATCATAGCATATATCAGGCTAATTTTAGAAAGTAACTAATTATGTCACTACATTTATATGCTTGTATCTCTATAAATATTGATTTCTATATGATGTATTATATATTATTAGAAACTTTTTGATGAGCACTTTCCAATATATTTTTAATCATAGGAATACATTTAGTCTTTTCCAAGATAATAGCCAATGAAACTTATAGTTACTGATGGTCTGATATCTTGGTAATCTGTTATAACTTTTGTACAACCCACATATGTGCAGAT
>Ga0157359_1000906_pt1 | contig 11561 bp, 10 predicted proteins | sample AttcapACBM3_FD_111482 | JGI IMG/M metagenome (GOLD analysis project Ga0157359, IMG submission 111482) | Fungus gardens microbial communities from leaf cutter ant in Botucatu, State of São Paulo, Brazil - Atta capiguara ACBM3 | ecosystem: Host-associated > Fungi > Mycelium > Unclassified ...
ATGATGGTTATATTTGGAAAGAGAGTACTAAGGAGTAGTAGGATATGAGAGAAGTTAAAAGTCTAAGCATGGGCACCCAGATTGGTGCACAACTCTGATTGATTTTCAAGGTAAGAAACTACGAAGTATCTAATATCTTAAATACTAATACTTAATAACTAAAACTACATCCAAAGAGACAAATAACTACTCTGAATATACTAAAGTTCTCAGAATAGAGCCTAGAGTTTCAAGGAGATCATGAGAAAGTCATGTGATCAAACATGGAGTAATTAGTCATGAAACAGAACTAGGTTGATTTATACTAGAAGAGTATGCATAGACTGAAAGAAAAGATATCCACTTTTATAGATGTTTTGAGTAGATATTAGATAAGCATTATCTGTGATATAGAAGTCAGATAGATCAGATGTTTGGATGGGTATAAAACACTCCTTTAAGAAGTTGACAAAGTCCTTAATTGATAGTGATAGATCAATCAAGGATGTTACAACTCAAGACTCAGAGTTAAGTAAAAAAAGAATCTTGTAAAAAAAAGAATCTTGTATAAGGTTTACACAAGAGAACTTAGATAATTCCTATTACAAACTAGTCTACCTTATATATCACAGACCATAGTCTGTGTACACACTATAACTAACCTACTCTAAAGGTTTATATGCTCTCTACAAGATCAACATGCTGTAACTATACTATCTATTCTAGAACCTTCTATAACTGTGTGACCTATGACTGTAACATGTGTCACACATTTGTCACACTTTGTGACATATGTAACCATCACAAGTAATATCTCACTAACCCTAACTCTAGTTTTCCATATAAGAAAATAAATATAAAAATAAGAAAGGAAAATGAAATGAATAGAGTCCATTGTCTTCTAACTTTCTTAAATACTCTTCCTCAAATTTTCCATTATTCCATTCATACAATATTCTTGCTGTATACTTTCCTGGTAAATTTCCTCTTCTAAAATCTCTTTCTTCTATTCTATCCAGCTTTTCTTGTCTTCTTACTTCTGCACTCATTCTTCCCTCAAACTCTACTACTGCTTCCTTCATATTCTACAAGTTCTTTACTCTTTCCTATGTATCATATTCTATTGTGAATCTCTTCTACCATACCCAATATTTTACAACTCCTCTAATTTTTCATTTATTTATTATTTTTTCTATCTTTTATTTTTTAACTTCTTCCACTTCTATTAGTTTTGCTTTTTCTATCATATACAGTCCCACATATCTCTCTATCAACTTTTTTGCTAGTCATTCTTTGAACACCAGATCTTTATCTTTTCCTGTGCTTTCTTTAATACTGCTCTAGCTTTCTCTTAAACCTTCTTCATCTCTTCTAAAAACTCTGTTACTTTTTTCATCTTTTCTTTTTTCAATATATCTGTCCTCATTCTTAATTCTCTATTATAATTTGCTATAAACAGAGATATTTTAGTTGCTGAATAAACTTTGCTGTTTACTGCAAACTCTGTCTAGCCAACCACTCTGACCAATCTTTCTGTCTATGATATACAAAGAACTACAAATACTGTTTTAACTCTTGGTTCATATGTTCTATTTGCCTATCTGTTTGAGAGTGGTATACTGTCAACAACTTCATTTCAATCTCTAACATTCTATTTAGCTTCTTCATTAACTCTGCTATAAACTGAGGTCCTTTGTCTGAAATTATACTCTTTGGTAATCCATGCAACTTCCATAAATTGTCCCTAAACAACCTTGCCAACTCTTCTACTGACATTCCTTCTATTCTATCTTGGACAACTTATCACAAGCTACTAAAATTGTATCCTTTCCTGCTACTAATAGTAACTTTGTGATAAAATTCACCATCAGATCCATCTATGGCTTCTCTGATACTTTGTTCATTATCAAATTTGAACTATTAGAGCTTCTGTTCTATTCTTTATTTTCTAACAAAAATCATGTCCATCCACATACCTTTCTATATTCTTTGTCACATCTGGTGTCAAACATAATACTCACTTCAAGTAGATATCCAGATTAGTTATGTGGCAAGAGAGGTCAGATCAAGTATGAAAACTTATTTGGAGATGTATGTGATTATTCATAAGAGTAGGTAAAGCATCTGGGTTGTAAATCAAGCTTAGAAACTTATCTGTAAATCTGCAACTAAATCTCAGATAATGATCTTGGCCTTAACTTAAATATTATGCCATTTTCTGTTACATGGCCATAATTTTTGAATGGGTACTAGAGAGAAGAATCCAAGTTTAAAAGAAAGTAAAGTTGTTGGATAAGGGAATAAAGTCAAGTAGTTTAGTTAATTTCCAGACTAGAGGCTACAGACTATCTACTTGGTCTTAAATACTGAGTCTGTAGTTGAAACTGTAGCTAGGAAAATAGTAGTATAGAGAATAGCTAAGAAAATGTTATAGAGATAGTTTCTAAACTATAGAATAAACAGAAGTCTAGGCAACAAGTTACTAGAATATGAAACATGATAGGTTAATATCAGAGTTGAAGATAGTGAGCTCTATTTATTTTCATTTCATTTCATATTTCTATTTATTTTTATTTATTTTCTTATTTTTGGACTTAAGATTAGAGATTAGCATGATGTCACATATGACTACTACAAACTATCACATATTCATCACATGTCACAGTTATAGTCACATAATCACACATCACACAGAAAGACATAAAAGATTCTGAAACAATGATGTCATATTACATGTCAATAGTATATAGTATACATGCTTTTTAGAGTAGGTTAGGTTTAGTATAGTATAGATCATTAGTCTAGTGTATATAAGGTAAACACTTTGTACTTGGAACTCCATTAAGTTCTCTTATGTTAACTCTAATACAAGGTTCTTTTCTTGACTTTACTCTATGTCATAGTATGCTTAAACCCTTATATTTTATTTTTCTTTTCTTTTTATTTTATTTCTTGGATGATGAAGAGGCACATAACTACAGTCACATGATGCATCACATGAAATTACATCATAGGTCTAGAATATGATAGAAAAGATTGGAAGAAATAATGTCAAGATCTATGTTTATAGTATGTTGACCTTATAGTATACTTATGGATAACACATGGACCTTAGGGTAGGGTTATTAATTGTTAGCACAGACCATGTGTAAGTAGTATATATAGTGTAGGAATACATCAGAGACTTCTTGTTAAGTTCTCTTGTAATTTCTATGAGATTCTTTGCTTATAAGACTACTTAGTACACTATTGACTGTCTTGGTTAGTAGTTGCCACAATACTCTATAAGTCTTGAATCATAATAGTTAATCCATACATGAGCAAGCACAGATATATATCTAAAAATACTTAGAGTTTTATCCAGAGTTAGAAAGCAGAAGTTTTAGAAGTCTTGAAAATCAATTTATAACACTTGGCTACCAATAATTCTGTGTCACCAACTCTATTGTCTTCTATTACCCTCTATGTTGTTATGATTGCTATAATCTCTACCTCATGTTATAACAATGTTTACCTCATAGTTGACATGTCTTAAACATATGTTAGGATTTGTTTTATCTTTGACTGTAATTTACTTGATCCTCATGTTTTATCAGTTTGCACCTCATATAATAGTAGAAGCTTTATCATGTTTTGCTCATTTCTTCCTTATGTATTATTCATGGACATCATACACTTTCCTTATAGTTTATAGGTATATATAGTAGTAGATACCAGCCTATATCTTTATGTTTTACCAATTGATCATCTTCTTACTCTTTCTTCAAGTCTCTGCCTTAGTTGCAATCTGAGCCAAGCTTAGAATCATAACATATATCTCACTACTAGCATATCATGATATAACCAAATTATCTCTACTCTCAACCCTAGCTATCTTCATTTTCTCTACTACTCTAACTACTTCTTCATTCTTTTTCCTAGCTATCTTTGTTTTTTCTATTATATCTACTTCAGGTTCTTCTACTACTACTTCTACCAATTCTCTAATCTAATCTTTTTTTTATTAGTTCTTGATTTTCATTGTTATTCACTATTTCCATCTTCCAATCTGGTCTTCTACTCAAATTATCTGCTTTCTCCATTTTTGTGCCTAGTACATGTTTCAAATTTAAGTGGAATCTTGACAAATATAAAGCCTATTAAGCTTGTCTGTGATTTAACTTTTGTACCTTTGTGAAATATTCTAGGTTCTTGTGATTAGTCCAAACCTTGACTTAAACTTGGTATCCTCTAATAAATGTCTCTAGTTTTCTAGACCTCTAATCATTACCAATATCTCCTTATCATGGATTTTGTAATTTCTTCCCATCTTATTAAGAGATTTTAACAAGTATACCACTGGCCTCCATTATTCATTTTTATACTTCATTGACAAAACTTCTCCTATTGCATAGTCTGATACATCCACTTTCATTCTCATTTTTTGTCTAAATCTAGTATGGCTAATACTAGTTTTTTTGTAAATTTCTCCTTCAACTCATTAAATGCCTTCTCCTGCTTTTCTATTCAGTCCCATATCTGATTCTTCTTTACCAAGTCATATAATAGCCTAACTATAGATGTAAAGTCTCTAATAAACTACTTATAATAGTTGGCAAGTTCAAAATATTTCTAAACATCTTTGACTCTCTTGGGAGTTAGCTAGTCAAATACTATTTTCCACTTGTATTTTCTAGTTTGATATAAAAGTCATTTTTTACTAATCTTTTTACTACTTCTTCTACTACTTCATCATATTCTTCCTCCTCCTCTATACCCACTATTATATCATCAATAAAGTTTGCTACTTTCCCAGTATTGATCAAATCCTATAGAATTTCATTTATCATTGTTTGAAATGCTATGAGAGAGTTAGTAAGTCTAAAAAACATTACTGTAGGTTCAAAAAACTCTTCTGGAGTTATAAATACTTTTTTATACCAATATTTTCTATAATATCTGAAATCAAAAAACACTGGTGCCATTTGAAGTGACTTTGAAAGTCTAATATATCCCTTTCCCAATTGTTTGTCAATGAACTTGCACACCTCTTCTTTCTCTTCTCTTGACAATGGATATACCTTTCTCTTCTTTGACACAAATTCTTTCTTCATCTCTATTATATAATCCCATATTTTTTTCATTGATATTCTCTTACTTGCTTTTCCCAAAGATATGAATCTATTTGTAGAATCTTTGAGGAACTAATTTCTTGGTCTCTTCTTTAGACTTTGCTGTTTTCTTCTTCTTTTTCTTATCTTATTTTTTTCCCTCTTCTTTTTTTTCTCTTCTTCCTTTTGCTTTTACCACTCTAATTTCCCCTGCTTTGGTCTCCACAGCTTTCCACATTTCTTTAGACATCTTGTCATTTTTACTTCTCCTGTCCTCCAATTAATCTTAGGATTGTGGTGTACTAGCCATAGCATTCCCAAAATCACACTCTACTTCTAACCACTAATCACATCAATCTCTTTTCTTTCTCTATGTCTCTGATAATCAATATTGACTTCTACTATATGTTCAATAGGTTTTTTCTTATTGAAAGAACTATTTACATTTCTCACATAAATAAGTCTTTTGATTTTCTTCAACTTAAATTCTTACTTCCTTGCAAATTCTAAACTCATAACCAGTTCTCTTATACCACTATCCAACAATGCCTCTACCATTACTCTTTCTTGTTTATCAACTCTTTCTAGCCCAATTTTCACTTTTACTTCTCTTAGAGAGTTCTTGACCACCACTACATTTGTTTTTCCACTCTCTCCATTAGAGTAGGCTCTGCTAACATCTACTGTTCTTCCTGCCTTTTTAGCCAGATCTAGGATAGAAACAATTGTAGCCTAAGTCTTCCTTAGTTGTTTGCTGTTCCCATCTATTTTTTTCCTTAATCTCTATTTTTCTTTTTTCCTCTCAGCCTCTCTTTCTCTCTCCTACTCTCTTTTTAATGCCTATTTATATTGGTGGCATGTTTATTTAAATTCTTCCACCAATACCCATCCCTCATATTTACTTCTTCTTGCTGTTTTTTCAAACTTCTATATGAATTCTCCCATAGTTCTAGCTTTCTACTCTACCTTTTTGAGCTTGGCTACTTTGGCTGACTCATTGTCACTTTTTCCAAATTCTCTCTTTAGTTCTGCCAAAAGGTCCTCTACTAACTTAAATTCTGTATCCATATTTTCTAAAAAATTCTTCTTCTAGATGTTTGCCAATTCTTTCTACACATATGTTGTAATCTACTACACTTGTTCTCTCACTTTCACATCTCTCATCTATAAGAGAACTGACTCTTCCAAGACTTTTCTCTTCCATGTTTTTTTAGCTGATCTATATTTCATGATCCTTTTCCATATCTATACTTATCTGCTTACCTGATTTCCCATGCTCTAAACTTCTTCAAGCTATATACCAATACTCCTAACTGTCCAGATATATCATTTAACTTCCCTTTCTAGTACTTTCTTGCTCTTCTGCAATGCTCTGTGGTCTTCTGAAGTTTGCTAGTATCATTTAATTTTTTACACTCCAGAAGCACTTGCTAAGCATTCTAGCTTTTTTCCAATCCAGTCACTCCATTTTGAACTGTTTCTGATTACTTAAGTATCATCATTCCTTGCTTATGTAAACAGAATTCTGATACATTAGAATGGACATGTTATTATATAGAGTAGTTGTTATCTTTAGGAATTCTCATTCTATTCTCTTAGGATTTTCTAGAGATAAGTATATAGTTTTGTCAGAGTTGTGAATAATGAACTTTTATTCTCTTTTTCTTTTCATTTTACTTTTATTTTACTTTTTACTTTATCTAGGGTTAAAGTTTAATGTGATGTCACTGTTACACAGTCACAAATGTTCACATGACACAGTTACAGTAATGATCATACAATCATGTGCAATAGAAGGATGTAGAGAATCTAGAACAATGATGTCATACAGCATGTTTTACATATATTAACCTTAAGGTTTACACATGGTCTTTAGGGTAGGCTAGATGCAAGGGTCAACTAGTATAGTATATAAGGTAGATACATTATATTGAGAACTTCATCAAGTTCTCTTGTGATTAATCCAATCCAAGGTTTACTCTTTTAACTTTAACTCTAAGTCTTAAGACATAACAAGTTTAGTATTTCTTAGACAATAAACTTACAATTTTCTGAAGATTTAAAGTGTTTTGCTCTTCTACTTAGTCATCCTAACATTATTCTTATTCTAATATACAATCTAAATGCTGTAACAAACTCTGCCACTTGACTTGTTTCTCTACTCAACAAAAATAGTTTAATTACTTTTGCTTAATTCTGGGCTTTGGAGTTTCTTTCTTTGCTTTTTCTTTTGCTCCTACTATTGCTACCATTTGTTCTGCTTATTATCTTATTAAGAGCTACAACTGCTTTACTTGGTTGTATTGACTCATGTTGTAATGAGAAGGAGAATTTATTGGTAAGAGTATTAAAAAGGGTAGTAGTAGTATAAAGGTGATAACAATGGTAAGAAAGAGAAACTAGTACTGACCTTGTTCTCAGACTTATATTCTAAACTTGAAGCAATATCTATAAGTGTTAGTGGGCTCTCTTCTTATTCCAATTTATACTATCTATTGACTACTTATATTATGACTTAGACTCTGTGTTGAGTAAAAGATATACTCTTGTATTGAGTAACACAAGAAAACTCAATAGAGAACTCCATACAGGGACATCTACCTTATATACTAAACTACGATGGTCTGTGCTACTACTTTCCTAGTCTACCCTAAAGACTATGTGTTTGCCTTAAGGCTAACATGCATTCCACATGTTGTTATGACATCATCCTTCTAGAACCTTTTATATTGTTTCCTTATATCATGTGAGCATGTGACTTCTGTGACAGTGTCACACTTTGTCTTCTTTGTCTTCTACTCTTTAATAATAATAAAAATAAGAGAAAATAAAAGGAAAATAAAAGGAAATAAAATAGAAACCAAATCCATTATCTTCAATTCTGACAACTTAAGCTACTGGCTACTATCTTAGAGAAAATATAAACAATTTTGGTCTAAGAAGACTGTTTTACTTTAAACAAAGTCTTAAGGACATCTGTTATTCTTTTGTATGTACTAGTCACAAGAGAACCAACAGTATAAAGCTAATATTATAGTAATGTTAGAGTTGAAGACAGTAGACTTTGTTTTTATTTTATTTTCTTCTCATTTTGAACTTAGGGTTAGAGTTATTAGTATAACATCACATGTAACTGTCACATAATCATGGGTTATATAGAAAAACATAGAAAGTTCTAGAACAATGATATTATATAACATGTTCACTGTATATTAACCTTAGAGATAATATATAATAATGCATGATATTAGAAACTCTATTGAGTTCTCTTGTAGAAACCCTATACAAGGTTCTTTTATTGACTTAACACTTTGAGTTTTTAATCATAACAATTAAGTCTAAGATCTAGCAATTTTTTTTAACAATAATTTTAAGAAATAAAATCAAGTTCTAATATTATGATTCAAGACTCAGAGTTAAGTTAAGAAAAAGACCTTATGTTTCTATTACAAACTAGTTTACCTTTGTTGTGGCAACCACTAGTCAAGATGACTAATAGACTATTTAAACAAACTTAAGAGTGAAGTATTTTATAAAGATCATAAGAGAACTCGACAAGAAGTCCCTATTGTACTTCTATACTATTTATACAATACATAGATGGTCTGTGCTAGTGATAAACATCCTACCCTAAAGTACATGTGTCATCTATGAGGTAAACATGCTATTAATATGTATTTTATATCACAAAATGAACTACTCACTTATTTGTGATATTTGGACCTTGGATGCATTCTTAGAGGTTTAGAAGTGATTCAGAAATTCAATAATAATAACAATGATGATAAAGATCAATACAGATGTCAATGATAACTGATAAAGATTGATGATGAATGATATTGTTAAGTCTAAGGTCTAATTCTCAGACATAGAGGTATATATATAAAATAGTAATGGTCTGTGCACAAGTTATTTCCATTACATGATCAAAACTCATACCTGATGGGAGCTGTCATCTATCATAGCAAATGTCAGGCTAATTTTAGAAGGTAACTAATTATATCACTACATTGATATGCTTGTATCTCTATCAATAATTATTGCTTTGGAATATATTATATATCATCAGAAATAGTTTGATAAGCACTTTCCAATGCAAGTTCAATCATGTGAATCCATCCAGCCATTCATGAGATAATAGCCAATAAAACTTTTATAGTTACTGATGACCTGATATCTTGGTTTTTTGTTATTGCTTTTGTATATCTCACACATGTGCAGATAGCCCTCATTTGGGGCATTCTAGCACAACTTAGTTTGTGAAAATTGGTCTACTAGTTGTAGAGATACAAGCTGAATAAAGTTTGTGACATCAACTTTAAGCATATAGACTATCCTACTATAGTATATATAGTAGTAATATATAGTAGAATACTTTATCTAATTGCCACCCAAGTTTCTGAGTACTTACAACTTCATAAATAAGATTTATTTCTCTTACAGAACTTAACAAGAAAATTTTCTTGTATTTACAATATTATTTTTAGCATACTCTATCATGTAACTATAATCATATATTTCTTTATTGTCTAAGAAAGAAAAAATAAAGATATAAAATCAAGAAAAATAGAAAAAGGATAAAACCAGAATAAAATATAGAGATTCTAAGTGAGTCATAACAATGTTATTCTCATAGTAAATATATAAACACTAAGGTAGACTAGATCATTATATATACAAATCATATACTATCAGTATATATAGTAGTAATAAAGCAAGAACTTCTTATTAAGTTTTTTATGAGGATTACAGAAAATACAAGTAAGTTACTACTACTACTTGAGTTTTAGTCTTGAATTTTTCTGACTTGTTGTTGCCACAACAAGTAAAGAATAATATATAAATCATATGTTTCTTCTATTATATAGTAGTATTTAATAGAAGAAACAAAGTATAGCAAGCATAGTATAGTGTAGACTACTTAACTAATATTAGCAATTGTTATATGCTAAGTCCACTTGATCAAAGCCTATTCTCTATAGTGGTGTTATCTCACTCAAAATCCTAACAAAACTCTATATTCCATAATAGCCTTATTTCTATAACATGTTTCCCACAACAGTATTATACTCTATTCTAAACTTCATAGATAATTAGCCTTTTATGGTGGATATACTTCCATTTGACTTGGTCTTTTATAACAGAGTTACTTCTTTCTGATATCTTTTAGTATTTCACTACTAGAACCTCTATTCAGGACTATACCTTAAAACTTCTAAGTTTCTCCTTTCTATAGTACTTGTATATAAAGCTGGTAGATACATTGTATTTTACTAGTCTGATAATTGACTATTTCAATTCTATTCCCAGTATTCCTTGGTGACATACTACTATTAGTACTCACTCTCTTTGAACTCTGCTCTATCTTCTAAAGTTATATGCAACTATCATATAGTAGACAGACAGCTCAGCATATAAGCTGAAGCCAAGGTTGTTCTGAAAAGTCTGCATCACTGTATACTTTATATAAGGTTTTCATACTTAGTACAACTTTGAGCCAACCCTGTAGGCTTTTATCTTCTGTGTTAGAGTTGAAGACAATAGACTAGGTTTATTTTATTTTCTCATTTTTATTTTTATTTCCATTTATTTTCTTATTTTGGACTTAGAGTTAGAGTATAGTATGACATTACATGTGATAGTCACAAACTGTCACACAACAAAAATGTATCACATGCATGTCACAATTACAGTTACATGATCATGTATCACATAGAATGATATAGAAGGTTTTGAAAAAATAATATTATACAACATGTTTACTATATGTTGATCTTATGGATAACATATGGCCTTTAGAGTAGGTTAGTATTAGTCTTGTACAAACCAACTAGCTAGTGTATATAAGGTAGACACTTTGTACTAGAAACTTTATCAAGTTCTCTTGTGTTAACCCAATACAAGGTTTATCTTTTGCTTTTATACTTAAGCTTGAGTTGTAACATCCTGGTATGAACCATACCTGACAGTAATGTTGTTTGTAGAGAGCTGAATATTGTTAGGGGACCTACTGTCCACTCAAGTTCAAGCATTTAAACATAGTCAAACCCTGCAGTCTTTTCATCTCTTTATAGATAACACTTTTCTCCTACTGAACCCTATAGTTTTTCTCAGACCAATGCCACCACTCTCTGTGGTCAAAATTTGAGTTGTGATCCTCAATGTCCCAGTACTGCTCCACTCTGGTTGTTGCTGTTGTGAGTTCTTTCCCTTTCTCAGCAATTCTTCTAGACACTTTTATCTAGGTTCCTGAACACCCAGTCACTATCATTCCCTGGTTATGTCAGCACTGTTCTGCTAGATTGGGATGTATCCTAGTAGTATTTAGGATAGTTGTTGCCCCCAGGAGTCCTCATTCTGTTCTCTTAGGACTTTCTGGAGGTGAGTGCTATTGTATTTAATTGAGTGAATATATTCTTAGGACTTTCTGGAGGCTATTAAAGTCTGTGTAAACACCACAGACCCTGCTAGTTGCCCTAACAAATATGATTG
>Ga0157359_1000907_pt1 | contig 11561 bp, 5 predicted proteins | sample AttcapACBM3_FD_111482 | JGI IMG/M metagenome (GOLD analysis project Ga0157359, IMG submission 111482) | Fungus gardens microbial communities from leaf cutter ant in Botucatu, State of São Paulo, Brazil - Atta capiguara ACBM3 | ecosystem: Host-associated > Fungi > Mycelium > Unclassified ...
GTGCTACTAATAATTAAACCTGCCCTATAGTCCATGCTTCATCCTCATACTTGCCTCACTTCTTACTCAAGGCCACCATGCATACTCCATGTGCCCTGACGTCACCTTCTGGATTCTTCTACCAGGTTCTAGGCCTATGACGTCACATCATGTGACTTCCTTGTCACATGTCTTCTTCATCGTCCTAAAGAAAAATAAAAAGAAAAAGAAAAAGAAATATAAAATCAAAAGAAAAATAGATAAAAGAAAAAATAAAATGTTAGGTCCAAAGCATTCTATAACAAGTATAGACTAACCTATAACAGTATAAATAGGACTCTAATTTAGCAGAGACTCCTTGTCAAGTTCTCTTGTGATTTTCCCCACTTGATTGCCTACTGAGAGCTTTACTCACTTGTGTAGCTATTGGACTTTGTATCTAGTGGTTGCCACAACATAGAGTAAACACAACTAGATATAAATGAGACAAAGAATAAAATGTATAAGAGTATTTTTATACTCATCTTAGTCTTTATAGCATAAAACTGAGATGAGACTGCATAGTATGAGAGTAAAAAACAGTCCAATCTTAGATAAGAAAGAGAATATTTGAAAAAATATGATATTAAAACAATAGAGGATATAAAGTAAGATACATGCAAAATAAATGAATGTTATATATGTTTCACACTAGAGAATGAAAGTCTACAGTGTTTGCTCAAAGTTTGTACCAAGTATAGAAACCTATATAAAGAGCATAGTATTACAGACTTCTCAGAATGATCTTGGTTTCAGCTTATATACTATACTATCTGTCTCTTGTAGAATTTTAACTTCAGAAGATGATTAGAGTCCAAGTAGAGTTGTTAGAAATCCTCTAAGTAGACTTAGTGATTTTCCATTTATAATTTCTCTTCTTTTTTATAGTTTAGTTTTCCCTTCTTAGAAATTAGCTAAGAAGTACAATGATATGTTATAATTTGAAGAAAATGCAATGAAGAACAGCTATATAGATTACTAGAGCTTTTTGTATATCACCCTCATAGAAAATTGAGGTTATTGCTGGTTTCATTTCTATATATCTTCATCTTAAAAAAATCAGTAAAAGATAACAATTGAGAATAGCATTCTTACCAACAAATCACACTCTCAATTCACTTTTAGACAGTTATCTTTCAAAGAAAACAAAACCCTATTGATTATCCATCTTTTTTCTTCTTTTAACAATATTTATAAAAAACTTTTGGCTAGATTTTGATTAGTAGAAAATTATCCTAATCATTTCTCTTTTCATACAGTGAACTACAAAGAAAAAGATATTAAGAATACTTATATCTGCAATCTTGACAAGATTTTTAAAGACTTTTTATTAGATAATCTTTGTTATCTCCAATACTAGTATCAAGAATAATATTGTCACTTCAATATTGCATGTTTGCTCTGGTTATAGCATTATAGCCAGAGCTATCCATTATGCTATTAATATCACTTTTACTGAGGCAGAATTGTTTACTATTAGATATAACATTAATTAAGTAGTTCGAGTACTCAACACAACTCACATTATTATTATCACTGATGCTATTTACTTGGCAAGATATATCTTTGACTTGTCATCCTATTTGTATTAACTATAGTCTATTGCTATTTCATAAGATTTTGTGGCTTTCTTTAATAAAGACCCTAACAATTTCATTGCCTTTAAGAAGTACTTTAGCAGTGCTAAATCGAAACATCACATGACTGTTGATAAAGAGACTAAAAAATTCAATTGCACTCTAAATTTCTCATATAAATCATCATGAGACTTGAACAAAAAAAAGAATGTAATTTAATTATTAAAAAATAGTAAATATACTTTCAAGCATTAGACTATAAGAAAAACCACTTTTTTAATCTACTCAATAATGATTATCTTTCTATTAAACCCACCTACATGAAAGGTAGTGCTTAGCTTAAACTTCTTGGTTACTTAAACTCTTTGTATATGAGTAATTAGAGCTAGTATTAGTTATACTCCTATAGGCAAGTATTGACTAAGATTGTTCTCCAAATAAAACTTCAATTGTCTATGTGGAATATATCTAATTGAATTAAGAAATCATATTCTTCATGAGTGTAGAAGGTACAATAATTATTGAAATCCTAATAGAAAGTCTTTGAACTATTTTGTTATATTCCTTGAATTTAATCTAAGTGCCTTTTTCTTTTATGAAGATATCACTGTTGTTTTCTTATGTAGTTTAAGTTAGTATTACCTATATTATCATTTCATTTTTCTATATAAGTAGCTATATTATAGCTACCATAGTCTACTATCATGTTCTATATAATAAATTGTTGATTTAAAAAAAACAAAAAATAAAATGTTATATATAATGGTCACAAATATTGTAAGGCATGACATAAGCATGACATATGTCATATAATTGTGTCATAGTCACAGTCACACAGTTATATAACTTAGCAGAACATTATAAAAATTACTAAAAGAACTTAGTTATAACTTTAAAATAGATTAGAGATATATAGACTAACTTTTAGAGATATATCTTAATACTTAGGCCTAAGTCATGTAAGTACTGATAAGAGATGTGTTGCTATAAAACACTGGAGTTGAATATTAAACAATTTTTATAGTATTTATATTTAATTATCAAACTGAAGAATATAGTATATTTATTAGTTTTTATTTACAAGTAGAAGTAAAGAAGAACTTAGAAGTTTTAGAGTATAGCTCTAAGCAAAGGTTTTAGTAATAAGATACTTATAAGAGTTGAGATAAAAGAACTTTATTATAGAAAGCCAAATTGGAAAGGAGTAAACTATGCTATAAAAGACTGAGTACTTACAGAGTTTGGACAGAGTATAATATTGCCATAGAGAACAAGTCATGGAATAACACTACTATAGAAGACAAGCTATTATCAGATATATAAAATAAATAATACTGCTATAAAAGATAGAATATTTTCAGAGTTTGGACTTAGCATATAATAGTATTCTCTTCTTAGGACTGAGCCTTCAAAGTTTCACTTAAGTTAATATAAAAGAGAAAAAAAATTTGCATATTTTTTTTACTACTATATTCTAATATAATTATTTCTTTATTTCTGACCTGGATGTAGATATTTTCAAACAATAGAAAGAATATATACAGTGATATTATGTTGAGAAGTAGGAGCTTCTTGCTTACTTGAAAGAAATAGCAAAAAAGTAACAAACTAAGAAAACTAGACTAGTAGCAGAGATCAGAGCTAGAAAGATAGCTGTATAGAAATAGTATAAAGAGGAGAAAGCAAAGTAATAGTATTTGAAAAAGCTTAAAAGACTCTAGCAAAAGATATTGGCATAAACAAGAGAACTCAATAGAAAGCTCTGTACAAGATTGTCTATCTTATATATACTCTACTACTTTATCCTGTTCTAAGTAATTATATATTAATCTTGAGGTCAACATATGTTGTATATGTTATATGATATTATTATATTAGAACAACTATGTGATTGTAACAGATCATGTGATCTGTGATGTTCCACTGAAATCAAACCCTAAATAAGAAAAAAATGAAAATAAAAAGGAAAAGAAAATAAAAAGAAAATGGAAAATTAAATTAAATTAAAGTTCAATGTTCACACTCCTAACAAGAAAGTATTGAGATCTTTTACTAGTAGGAATAAAATATAATGAGGAGATAGTAGAAATTTTCTTTGAAAATAAAGCTAGTTTATAACTATTATAAAGAAAATAAGTAAAGAAGAGTTATGGAAAGAAGCTAGTAAAGATAGGGTAAAAATCCTTGAAAAATATATACATGCTAAGTATAAGTATTTGGTGTATTATAACAGGTGAGCAGTAAAATTCTTATTTATTTTTACCAATTTTACCACTTTTTCTATAGCAGATCTTTAGTTTATATAGAGTATATTATTATCAAACAGCAGTATATATCCACTTAAAAAATACTACTAGACTCAGAAAAATAAACTCTATATATAAACTCTATATATAGTGGAATTCTGAGTATTATAGAAAAAGCACTCAGGATATTTGTTAAGAAATATTATAAAGTTGACAAGTATTTTTGAAACTTAGTTGAAGAACAAGATAAAAATTTTGCTGAGCTAGTAAAGATTCAGACTGTGATCAATATAAAATAGAGACTAGTAGAGTTCATTAGAAAGAAAAAGAAGAAGAAAGTAGAAGAGAGTGATAGGAAAGAGTTTACTAAAGAAAAAATATCTTCTCTTATTTCCTACTAGAATATTAGTTTTTTGTATGAATATTAATATAATAAATAAAAAGTCAAAAACTGAAAAACAGAAGGAAAATCTCATAGAAAGTATATAGAAGCCAGGATTAGACAGAAAAACAGAGATAGAAAAATAAGGAAAAAACATTATAAAAAATATGTAAAGATTGGAATTTAAATTATAACAGTGTAACTAAGACAAAAGAAGAGAACTGGACTTAGCAGTGTAAGTGATATAGAAATCAGTAACTAAGTGTTAGAGTTACAAAGCCTAAACTTAAGTTTTTTCTGATATTTTTTTATTTTCTAAACTAAGGGTTAGGGGCTAATGTGACAAGTTGGTCACACTGTTACGTGTTATGGTCACCTGTCACATGGTCACAATGGAAGGATGTAAAAGGTTCTAGTATAATAATATTATACTATGTGTTAAAACATATGTTAACTCTAAGGTAAATATATAGTTATTTAGGGTGGGCAAAAGTAGTGGAGCACAGACCATAAGCCATTAGTATATAAGGTAGATAGTCTTGTACAGAGTTCTCTATCAAGTTCTCTTATGTTAACCTAATACAAGATTTTTCCCATTGACTAATCTTAAGGTCTTTGTTATGATTAACACTTTCTAGATACAGCATGAACTAGGGTCAAGGGCAATGACAATATGATCAGCTGTGCTGTAAGTATCTCAGTCAGCACCTCATGTAGTAGGTGTGGTGTCCTTGCTTTATATTCATGTTCTATGACTCATGTACATTGTGTATTACAGACACAACTAACAAGCTTATTAATAGTCAATTTTGGAGTCTACTATCTATAAGATTTCATACTTAGGTTTCCTATTAATAATGACTAGTACTAGAATAAATTGAGTTCTCTTAGGGAAGATGTTGGAAGTAAATGACAAAGTACTAGGCTAGAAGATGATTTTGTAGAGTTTGAGAAGAGTTTCTTAGAGAGCTAGATAGTTTTAAAGAATGAAGCCTTAACAAAGACCTAAGTATCTATTTTGAAATTAGGTGTGAGAGAATATTATACATCAGTGAACTTTTGATAGCACTATTAGACTGCAGTGATTTTAACCTTGAGTATACTTTGTAAATCATCAAGATTAATGGCAAATTTGCAGACTTAAAAGAAAATAATATTACATTTAGGATATACTAAAATGTTCAGATAATAGCTCTTATTAGCAAATAATGGAGAGATACCAGTAGTAACATTAGGAGCATTATTGATAAGAGAACTCTACAAGCAGTAGGAGTTTGGACCAGTTATCATATATAGAGGTATTGTTCTATAATTTGGTTTATATACTTGGTTTGTTCACTATCTTCAGAATCTTCAGAGTGATAATCTGAAGTGAAGTGAAGCTGTATGTTCAGAGTGGTATTTAATAAATAGAAAAAGTTGAATACAAACTCCAAGCCTCAGTTGGAGGTAACATGAAATAGAATACTATGATTGGAAAATATGTGAAGAACAAACAAACATACTAGGTCTGTAGAAATGATTGTATTATAGAAAGAGATGAAAATTATTTGCTTGGTGAAGTGGTCAATAATGACCAAGATGGTGTCAAACTCAGAGAATGATAGGAGTTTCTTGATAAAATCCATAGAAATAAAATTTCACAGATATTTAGAAATGGAGAGTTGCTTGAGAGATCCATAGAGCTTGTGAAACTATGATTTGGATTGTATACAAGTAATATAAGACTTGTAGAACTGCTATACATTTATACAGAGACTTAGCCAGGAGTATTCACAGCAAACTTAATTCCAGTATTTTGTTCTGATTAAAATAGCCAGCTAAGATATGATCATGATTATACTAGAATATGTATGTGTAGAGATTTCTAGAAGGTGGTACATGTTAAAGTAACTAAGGGTGGAAACATAGAGATGGTGCTTTAAACTCTAGAGAAATACTGTCTATTATATGATTCACCTCAAGAGAAATTTAAGAGAATAGAATAAGGTTTTCTGAAGGAAATAGCTATCCTAAGTACTTTTACCAGTCTATAGTAATTAGATAAAACAGTGCTAATATAAAGCTAGAATGATTGCACCAGATAGTTAGAAACACTAATAGAAATATTGAGAACTATGTTCAGAATTGGAAGAAACTTATCTGATAGTGACTAGGACATGATAGAGCAAAGTTATGAGTAGGAGTGGCTACTGGAGTCTGTAGAGAAAAGCAGTGTAAACTGTGTAATGAACTTCATATTTTCTAAGTTTAGATATAAGAGTCAATATTGGATTTGGTAGTTCTCTTATAGTACATAAATCTTACTATTGAGACAGAGAAGACTAGTAAAATTCATAAACTAACAGCCTTCTACAGGATTGTTTTTTGCAGTAGAATCACTAAAAAGTACTATACAAATATCTTAGTAAAGATTATTGAGATTAATAACTATAACTATATAGAGAGAAGAAAAGAGAAGAACTATTGTTTAGATAGAGGTTACAAGTTGTTCATAAGTAAAAATTGGCTTGAAGTTGTGAAGATTGATCATAGCATAATATCAGCGTTGAAGATAATAAACTCTATTTATTTTATTTTATTTTCTTATACTTATTTTCTTCTTATACTTATTTTCTTATTTAAAACTTAGAGTTAGGATTAGTATAATAGTATATATATTAGAAATATTATAGAGAAGGTTGTAGAAAGTTCTAAAACAAATAATATCTTACAATATGATTATAGCATATTTGTCAAGATCAAGGAAGTTGGACTTGGTTTATTTTATTTTTTCTTTTCATTTTTTATTTTATTTTATATTTATTTTTCTATTTTCTATTTTTAGAACAACTAGGGTTAGGGTTGATCGGTCACGCTGTCACATCAGTCACAACTTGATGGCGTAGTCACAAGACAGATTACAAAACATAGGAGAATAAAGTAGAAGGTTCTAGAACAAGTGACGTCATACAGCATGGACAACACATGCTGGCCTCATGGTCTACACATAGTTGTTTAGGGTAGGGTGCACAGTAGTGAGTACAGACCATTGGTAGTAGTATATAAGGTAGACTACTTTGTAAAGGGAACTCTATTGAGTTTTCTTGTGTTACTTAATACAAGAGTTGTCTTATTGCTTAACACTTTGAACTTTAAATCATAACAATATTAGCTTTGTAGAGAGTGCTTAGACTTTAGAGTAGATTAGTTATAGTATTTACATAGACCACAGTCTGTGATATATAAAGTAAACAAGTTTATAATAAGAACTTTATCAAGTTCTCTTATATTAACTCCAATATAAGATTTTTTTCTTAACTTAACACATTGAGTCTTAAACTATAATACTAAAACTTAATCTCCATTCTTAAGACTACTTAACACAGAGCCTTATCTATATCTTTTCTTACTTTTTCATTATCCTTGATCAAAAGTAATATTATTTTTAGTTAAGAAGAATTACTAAGTTATAGATATAAAGAATATACTATTTTAATAGAAAAAGCTTAGCTGAATATAGTATACTAAAGCCTACTAGTATATTACAACATTTTGTAAATGTATTCTTTACTTTTATTTGCTTTGTACTGTTGACCTCTTTATAGTTAGTATATATAGAAGAGCAATAGTTGTTCTTAAAACATTATCTAAAATAGAATGATCTTCTTAGATCAAAATAATTTACAGTTTCTTTAAGGTAGTAGTTGGTAGTTTAGATAGCTAGTAAATGGTATGATGTTAGAGTTGCAAAAGTAGACTTTATTTATTTTATTTTATTTTCCATTTTCATTTTTTTTGATTTATTTTCTATTTTTAAATCTAGGGTTAGGGTTTAATATGATATTACCAGTTACTATCACAAACTGTCACACTATGATGCTGTCACTGTCACATCATAATACAATTACATGACATAATAAAAAATAGTAGAAGTTTCTAGAAAAATAATATTATACAACATATTATATATATATTGATCTTAAGGAAAACATATGGTTATTTAGGGTAGACTAGAGTAGTAGAGCATAGACTATTAGTTTTAGTATATAAGATAGATAATTCTGTACAGAGTTCTCTATCAAGTTCTCTTGTGTTAATTTTAATACAAGATTCTTATTTTTAACTTACTCTAAGGTCTTAAGTTTATAATATATGAGATGAAACTTGAAAAAGGCTTACTTGTACTTTGAGAAATAAATTTAAGTTCTGAATACAAATCTGAGAAAAAAACTATAAGAAGACTACCAAATCTGATATCAACTCTAATATTTAAACTATTATAACTTAAATCCTTGAATAAAGATAAAAAACAACTTTTATATTAAGTAATATAAAAAACTTGATAGAGTTCTAAATACAAACCAATTTATCTTATATACTATAAACTATAGTCTGTGCACATACTATAACTAATATATTATTGTTATATTATATAATTTTATTTGTTTTAGAATGTTTTATAACTTTTTTTGTATCATGTAATTGTGTGATATGTGACTGTAACATCTGTGACAAAACTGTGACTTGTGTGATCATCACATGTAGCATTATATCATACTCTTTTATTTAAATTCAATAAAAATAAAACTTAAAAATAAAATAAAAGAAAAAAAATTAAAGAAAAAAAATAAAGTCAAGTTTATTGATTACAACTCTGATATCATCTCTCTTTTAAGATTTCTTCTCTGAAGAGACTAACTTCTATTTTTACTAGTTTTTCTCCAACTTTCTCAAATACTCTTTCTAAAATTTTATATTATCTTACTTATACAACATCTTTGCTGTATATTTCCCTGGTAGTTCTCTCCTTCTGTAATCTCTTTTTCCTGCTATATTTAGCCTCTCTTATCTCTTTACTTTTATATTTAGTTTTCTTTCAAATTCTGCTACTGCTTTCTTTGTATTTTCTGAATCTTCTTTCCTCTTCCATATATTATTCTCTGCTGTAAACCTCTTTCAATGCTCCAAATACTTCATTACTTCTTATACTTTTCTTTTATTTAGAATTTTCTCTACTTTTTATTCTTCTACTCTGTTAACTTCTATTAGCTTTGGTTCTTTTACTCTTTGTTCCTTTATTGGTTCTCTGTATCTCACCACTTTACTAATGTTTACCATTAGATGAATCTTCATAGAGGCTGACAACTTTAACTTTACTGCATTCTTTAACACCACTTCTTCAACTATATATGGCTCTATATATCTTTCTGTCAACTTTCTTACTAATTTTTTCTTAAATACTAAGTCTTTTATACTCAACATTATTCTATTGCCTTTTTCTATTCCTTGACTTCTCTCTATCTTTTATCAGCTTGCCTCTCTATCTCTTCTTGTACTCTATAATACTGCTCTCACTTTCTTCTATACTTTCTTTATACTTTCTGCAAACTTTTGTGTCTATAGCTTCTCTAATACTTCATTCACTATCAACTTTTCCACTAGTGTTTTTGTTCTATTCTTCATCCTTTGATATAAATTATATCTTTTTACATATTTTCCAATATCTTTCATTACTCCTAGCCACCAGTAATTTCTCATTACTAACTCTATTGTTTTCTATCTACCTTCATATCTAGCTACTGATATATCATAGTGTAACTGGATAGCTTCTAACCTCAACTTCTTATCTTTCAGTACATATATCTTTTCAATGCTAACTTTCTCTCTATTTTCCACTCATCTTCTCTTAATACTTGAACTCCTGTCTTTTTCATTTCTTCCACAACTTTTATATCTTTTCATCCTGCTCTTTTTATCTTTTCTACCAATATTATTTCTAGTTCCTATACTACTGCTTCCATTATTTCTCTAATCCATTCCTTTCTTATTAATTTCTAATTTCTGTTATCATTTTCTGCTCCCACTTTCAAGTCTGGCCTCCTACTTAACCCATTTTCTTTCTTTATTCTTACTTCTAGTACATGTTTTCATAAAATACACCAAATATTTGTAGTCTGTTCAGATCTCAAACTTAAACTTAGTACCTTTTAACAAATGCTTTCATGCTTCTAACTCTTTTATCACTGCCAACATTTCTTTGTCATGAATTTATAATTGTGCTCTATTTCATTTAATGATTTAGGAAGATAGGCCACTGGTCTCCACTTTCTATCTTCACACTCTATAAATAATACTTCTTCTGTTATATATGTCAGATATAAAACATATCTGGAAGAAGAAACTATTTGGAGAAAAATTTATGGAAGACATTGGAAGAGCATGGGAATATTATCAGATGCATGTAGATTTAATTCTGGGATAACCTTAGCTTTAGTGGATAAGTTGCATCTCTGCTTGTTATAATAGTCATATTTTAAAAAGAAGTTGTGTTAGAAAGAGAATTATTTTGGAAGTTAAACTTCTAAGCATAAGCACTCAAAACAATGCACTATACTAAGTGATTATCAAGCTAAGGAAATATAAAGCAATTACATATCTTAAATATTAGTACTAAGACTATCTAAGGATTGGAAAAGATGAGTAACTATTCTGAATATACTAAAGTCCTTGGAAATCAAGTCTAGAGTTCAATAGAGATTATAAGGAGTCATGTGATTAGTATTGGAGTAATCTGACATGGAATAAAACTAGGTTAGTCTGTACTAGAAGTAGTATATAGACTGGAAGAAGAATATTTACTCCTATAATATCACAAACTTCATTCAGTTTGTATTTATACAACTAGTAAACTTATTTTCACAAACTAAGTTGTGCCAAAAAGCCCCAAATAAGGGCTATCTGCACATATACAGGATATACAAAAGTAACAACAAACAACTAAGATATTAGGTCATCAGTAACTATAAAAGCTTCATTTGCTAATATCTTATGTATGATTAGACAGATTTGCATGATTGAACTTGCATTGGAAAGTGCTTTCCAAATTGCTTCCAATAATATATAATATATTCCAAAGTGATAAGTATTGATAGAGATATAAACATATCAATATAGTAATATAATTAGTTATCTTCTAAAATTAGCCTGATAGTGGCTATGACAGATAACAGCTTCTCAGGTACAAGTTTTGATTATGTAATAGAAACAACTTGTATACAGACTATTATTATTATAATATATATATACTTTTGTATTTAAGAATTAGACCTCAGACTTAACAATATCATTATTCATTATTCATTACTATTTGTATTGATCTTAATCATTATTATTATTATTATTGAACTTCTGAATTACTTCTAAACCTCTAAGAGTATATTCAAGGTTTAGATATTACAAATAAGTAAGTAGTTTATTTTGTGATAACTCTCTTGTTATAGAGTAATTCACACTCACTGATTTTATTTATAAATATAGTATATAAGATAAAAGCAAAAGGGTAGACTTGACAAATAA
>Ga0157359_1000908_pt1 | contig 11554 bp, 11 predicted proteins | sample AttcapACBM3_FD_111482 | JGI IMG/M metagenome (GOLD analysis project Ga0157359, IMG submission 111482) | Fungus gardens microbial communities from leaf cutter ant in Botucatu, State of São Paulo, Brazil - Atta capiguara ACBM3 | ecosystem: Host-associated > Fungi > Mycelium > Unclassified ...
AAGAAGTGGATAGTACAAGACTACCAATATTTGAATGAGTGGGCTATCAAGAATAACTACTCCCTACCCTTGATATTGGATGTGTTGGAAAACATTGGGACAAAGAGGGTCTTCACCAAAATGGACCTTAGGTGGGGGTATAACAACACGAGAATAAAGGAGGGAGATGAGTGGAAGGCAGCATTTGCCACACTAGAAGGGTCCTTTGAACCTACAGTGATGTTCTTTGGGTTGACCAACTCACTAGCAATGTTCCAAGCAATGATGAATGAGTTGTTAAGGAACTTGATTAATACAGGGAAGGTGGCAGCATTTATAGATGATGTTATAATAGGAATGGAGATGGAAGAAGGACATGATGAGTTAGTAGTGGAGGTAATTAAGAAGATGGAAGAAAACGATTTGTATATAAAACCAGAGAAATGTAAGTGGAAGGTTAGAGAGGTAGGATTCTTGGGAGTAATAATAGGACCAGAAGGAATTAAGATGGAAAAGGAAAAGGTGAAGGGAGTGTTGGAGTGGCCGATGCCAAAGTGTGTCAAAGACATGCAGAAATTCTTAGGATTGGCCAATTACTATCGCCAATTCATTGAGGGTTTTGTATTAATAGCTAGGCTGCTGTATGATATGGTGAAGAAGGATAAGAAGTGGGAGTGGACAGAGAAACAGGAAAAAGCATTCAGAGAGTTGAAGAAAAGGTTTACAGAGGAACCGGTACTAGCAGCACCCAACCTAGACAAGAAAATGCAGATGGAGGTAGATGCATCTGATTATGCAACTGGAAGAGTATTTTCAATAGAGTGTGAGGATAAATTATGGAGGCCAGTGGCATTCCTTTCCAAATCATTGAATTTATTAGGGGGTTGGAAGCTTGGAGACACTTGTTAGAAGGAGTACAGTTCAAATTTGAGATCTGGACAGATCATAAAAATTTGGAATACTTTATGAAAGCACAGAAGTTAAATAGAAGACAAGCCCGATGGGCCCTGTATCTGTTCCAATTTGACTTTACTTTAAAACATGTACCAGAGACAAGGATGGGGAAAGTGGATGGACTGAGTAGAAGATCAGACTGGAAAGTAGGGGTAGATAGAGACAACGAGAACCAAATATTTATTAAAGACAATTGGGTTCGTAGCTTACAGGAAGTAGTGATAGAAGGACCAGAAGTAGAACTGTTAGAAAAAATTAAAAAAGCTAGAAGTAAGGACGAAGAGGTAGTTAGAATAGTAGAGGATATGAAGAAAGTAAAAGTAAAGGGGCTACGAGGGGAGGAGTAGAAGATAGAAAGAGAATTGGTGTTGAAAGAAGAAAAGGTGTATGTGCTAAAGGATAAGGAGCTAAGGGCAGAAGTAATCTGGCTACATCATGACATACCAGCAGCAGGACATGGGGGACGATGGAAAACAGTGGAATTAGTAACAAGGAATTACTGGTGGCCAGGAGTAATGAGAGACATGGGAAGATATGTAGAAGGGTGCAATTTATGCCAGATGATGAAAAATAAAATGGAAGAATTGGCAGGAAAATTGAAATTGAATGAAGTACTGGAAAAACCATGGACACACTTAACAGTAGACTTCATTACAAAGTTACCAGTGGTAGCAGAGAAAGATGCTATCCTAGTAGTTTGCAATAGGTTGTCCAAAATAATGCATTTTGTGGCAACGACAGAAGGAACATCAGCGGAAGGGTTAGCAAGGCTATTTAGGGACAATATGTGGAAGTTGCATGGGTTACTGGAGAGCATAATATCAGATAGGGGACTTCAATTTGCAGCAGAACTGATGAAGGAGCTAAATAGGATGTTGGGGATAGAGACAAGGCTATCAACAGTGTTCTATCCACAAACGGATGGGCAAACAGAACAGATGAATCAAGAGCTAGAGCAATATCTGCAGTTCTTTATAGAGTATAGGTAAAAGAACTGGCCAGAATGGTTGGCATCAGCTGAGTTTGCAGTGAACAATAAGGTTCACACAGCAACTAAAGTTTCACCTTTCATGGCAAATTACGAAAGAGAAATGAGAATGGGAGGAGACATTAGAAAAAGAGGAAAAGTGGAAAAGGCAACAGAGTTTGTGGAAAGAATAAAAAGGGTACACAAGGAAGTGAGAGCGGCATTGAAAAAGGTACAAGAGGACATGAAGAGGCAAGCAGATAAAGGGAGGAAAGAAACAGAGGATTGGAAGAAGGGGAATAGGATTATGTTGAGCATGAAGGACCTAGTATTCAAAGAAAGACTGGTGAAGAAGTTAGTAGATCTCTATGTGGGTCTATATACCGTTGAGGAGGTAGTATCTATCAATGTGGTCAAGTTACGACTGCCAGCCTCGATGAGGATCCATCCGGTAGTAAATGTCAGTTGGATAGTACAGTACAAGGAGCAAGTAGAGGGACAGAAAAAGGAGGAAGGAAAACCAATGGAAGTGGAAGGAGTTAAAGAATGGGAAGTAGAAAAAATACTAAATAAGAAAAAAATAAGAGGGGTAGAAAAGTACTTAGTGCATTGGAAGGGATTTACAGTAGAGCACAATACTTGGGAAAGAAGGGGGGACCTAGGAAATGTGAAAGAAGTGCTAGAGGAATTTGAAGGGAGAGTAGATATAGAAATAAGGAGACAAGAGAAAATAGATAGAGTGGAGGAACAAAACTGTAGAAGAGGAGAGTTACTGGGAAAGTTTACAGCAAAGATGTTGTATAGGTGGGATGATGGGAAATTTGAAGAGGAATACTTAAAGAAGTTAGAAAGGAATTGGAAAAAATAAAAACCTTGAAGGGGGGGTAATGTCAGGATTGCAGGAAGTGGACTTAGTTTCTATTTATCTCTTTCTATTTATCTCTCCTATTTACTTTCCTATTCTCCTTTTGTTCTATTTTTAGCCCATAGGACTAGGGTTAGAGGCAGCATGAGTCAGGTGACATAAGGAAGATTCTAGAAGGATGATGTCATACCACATAGGAACCTCATGACTAACATGTGGTTGTTTAGGATAGGTTAGAAATAGCTAGCATAATCCCTGAGGATCCAGTATATAAAGGTAGACTATCCTGTACAGAGTTCTCCATCGAGTTCTCTTGTGCTACTCAATATGAGAGTTGCTCTTCTGTTCCACTCTAAGGACTCTAGATCATAACACTCCTTGTCAATGGCTGAATGGTGAGCCTATTTTTCACTGCTAGGGCAATCCTAAAAAGCAATAGAATTATTGGAGCTTTTAGTGAAGAAAGCTCTAAGGTCTTGTACAATAGTAATAGATTGCAGTTGATAAGGATGAATAGATGAATCAAAGATATGTCTTGCAGCATGAATGGTATTAGTGATGACAATGATGTTTTTAACATCTTGGACTTGGACAACTTGGTTAATGCCATATCTAATAGTAAACAATTCAGTTTTTGCAGAAGTGATATTGATAGCATGATGAATAGTCTTGGATAAAATATTGCTCTTAGAGTGGATATGCAATATTAAGGTGGCAACATTCTTCTTAATACTAGCATCAGATATAACAATAACTATCTTTGGATTTGAAAAAGAGTTGAAAAAGAGTTTGTCAAGATTGCAAATGTGAGCATTCTTGATTTCTTTGTTTTTTCTATTCACTGGATGAAAAGAACAGTAGCCAGAAAAACTATCTATTAAGTGAGAGCCAGAAGAAAGTTCTTTGTTAAGACAGTCAAATAAAGAGAAAAGTCTGTTGAGATGATTGTTAGAATCAATAATTGAGCTTTTGATCTTTAGTTGTTATTTGGAGGTAAGATTTTCTAAAGCCAGACAGTAAAGGTTTGCTGACTTTGAGTGTTGTTTATTAAATAGAGAATTTAAGATATGGAATTTGGGTAGAGACACCATTCTCAATTAATATCTTCTACTGATTTTATTGAGGTAAAGGTGAATAGGAATGAGGTCAGTGATTGTCTCAATTCTCTATAAAGGAGAGATATAGAATACCCTAGTAATTCAAAGAGTTGCTCTTCATTGCATTTTTCTTAATGCTTTGAGAGGGTAAGAAAGCAGTATACTTTTGAAGAAGTAGAGAGGAAAACTGTATAGTGTAATAGAAATAATGTACATTTTATACAGAAGATACTTGTAAGAAAGCAATAGACCTCTAGTAGAATTGTTCAACATCTTCATACACTTAATAGTTAATAGAGCTTTATTAGTGTAAATATATATATGTTAATGAAAGAAAAGTTCTCTATTAAAAATAAACCTGAGGTATCTCCAAGTTTCCTTTAGATGTAATATAGAACCTTCTAATGGACCAAGGTTCAATAGGAGAATCAAAGTTCTTGTATTAGAAATATGAGGATTAAACTCTATTTTATTTTCTTTTCAAATTACTTTATTTTCCATTCTCTATTTTTAGAATTAGAGCTAGGGTTTGGTACAACATCACAGGTCATGGTCATACTGTCACATGATCATGTGCTATGATGGAAAATAATAAAAGGTTCTAGAAGAAGAAATGATATTATACAATATGTTATTTATATATTGACCTTAAGGTAGATGTATAGTTAGTTATTTAGGGTAGGCTGGAGTAGTAGTACACAGACCAGTAATCTAAGGTATATAAAGTAAATAATCCTATACAGAGTTATCTATTGAGTTCTCTTGTGTTAATCTAATACAAGATTTCTCTTATTGACCAATGCTAAGATCTTTAAGTTATAACATTTTGGTGGATCTAGAAAAGTGGAAAACCTCTGATTTACTATGCTTGATTGTAAGACTAAACTATTTAAAAAAGAGCAGAAATAATATTATAGCTATAAAAGATAATTGCATTTGATTTCTTAAAGTTTTTCTCCTGAGAAATGAAAAGATTGTTATTAACAAAAGAGAGGAAAGAAATAGGAATACTAGGTAAATATTCTGAATTCTTTTTTCAAAAATGTGAAAGATGAGTACAATGTAAAGAGCTAAAAAAATGTGAGAGAGAGCAGAGCCTTAACCTATACTAACATTTATATTGAAAGATAGTAAAATGAAATTGTTCTATATGTACTGTGTTTTCCTATCAACTAAATAATTAGAAAATAATGTAGAGATTTTTGGATCAAAGTCTGCTTTATCAAAAATTATTGAAAGATGATGATTAAGAGATGAAAAAAATTGGGAAATATCAAAAGCTAAGGTACTTGTTTAGATACCTTTGGTCTATCTGGAGCAAATAAGATAAGTTAGATAAACACTTGTATATTTAGTAGATTGTTGCTTCAAACCTCCAAGTTGATTTAGATGAACAAAGTTAAAGAAAATAGCTTGGACTTGTAATCTTTTACTAATAAATTTTTCAATAATTTTTCTCAAAGTATTTAGGAGAAAAATTGGATAATAATACTAATTTTGAGTATTAATATTAATGTAAATTTATATCAAATTATTATTTTCCTATACTAATCAATACCTTAACACTATATTGCTTCTTTTTCTCTTACTACCATCTTGTATAGTAGTACTCAAAAGAGAGTTAGTAAATATATTGTTTTTTTTTCATTCCAAATTCTCAAAGCAGTTTACAAAAACTAACTAACTTTATAAATCAACAAATAGATATACCTAGAGGTCATTTAGCCCTAACAGTTTTAGAAAATCATTGATATACTCCAATACTTCCTCCATAACCTATGTAAACAGAATTCAAGTATTAGCCAATAGCTTTACATAGGCCAAATGTTATAGCAACCACTTGCCAGAATGGCACTCGTAGTTTGCTTACTTCAGCAAAGCTCTCAGTTGGCTATCTAGTAGTGGGGATTACAAGAGAACTCAACAAAAAGCCCTCACTGCATTGTTCCTCTATTTATATAAATACAAGGTGGTCTGTGCTACAACAATGTGTCTACCTCATGTCCTATTACTCATCCACCATGCTTCTACCTCAAGGCCACCATGCCATATCCATGTGCCCTGATGTCATACTCTTTAATCTCCATCACCATGAGGAACCCATGTCCCTTGATGTTACTCCTAACCTTAACTCTAATCTAGACTCCTCTCAATCCTTTTAGACCATAAGTCCTTCCAGACTGCTCTAGACTTCTATCACATGACTTCCAAATCACGTGCTCTCCATCCGTCATAGACTAATAATTACTACTATCTTATATCTGTCCTAACCCTAACTCTACCAAAGTATGTCTATACTCTCGTCTTATAACACCAAACAAGTAAAAAGTATAGAACTTCAAAACTTTGCTCCTATCCTTTTCTATGTAACTGGAAGGGAGGGGATGAATAATACTACTAGTATGGCACTAGTAGTTGAACCAACACATACTCCTCATGCTACAGATATTAATAACATATATACATCTCAAGGCCAAAAACTACCAGTTATCTTTTGTACCAATAATTAATCTATGATTATTAATGACACAGTTACTTTTTAAGGCTTAGATGTTAGGAATAGACCAGCCACTGAACCAGTTATGCTAAAAGTGCACAATATCAAGTTTAGCTTTGACATCTGGCTGGTATTATATATGTACTTCATACTGTACTCTTGACATTAGAACCATCAGTTATTCTCTATTGTTGTGACAACCACTAGTCACAAGACCAATAGTAACACAAGTAATAAATCTCTTAGTAGGATATCTATATAGAGATCACAAGAGAACCCAACAAGGAGTCTCCAATATATTGTTATCTTATTTATACTATAGGTACATGGTCTGTGCTAACAATAAATAACTCTATCCTAATGTCCATGTGTTGTTCATACTTTCACTATATATTAATCTTATGTTTTTCATAAGAATACTATATTATATTCATATACCCTAATACCATCCTTTTAGTCTGTTCTCCAAAAGTCTAGGCCTATGATCTAACATCATGTGACATGTCATATGACCACAGTCACATACCAATTTATCATCAAAATAAAAGAAAAGAAAAAGAAAAATCAAAAGAAAAGAAATATTAAATCAAGGAAAATAGATATAAGAAAAAGAAAAATGTTAGTGTACAAGCACACCATAACAGTACCCTTCTCTTAAGGTTTTGTCTCCAGAGGAACTGGCCTTTCCTTCCCCTATCTCCTTTCCCTTCCATTTTGCCCAATTTTTCTCTAACTTCTTTAAATACTCATTCTCAAACTTGTTATCATTCCACCCAAACAAAATTCTCACTATATACTTCCCCAGTAAATCACTCCTCTTAAACTCCTCTACCTCTGGATTCAATTCTACTACTTGCTGTTTCCCTTTTCTCTTTTCTACTCATTGTACTTCTTTCTCTCTTATCTCTTTCTCAAATTTCTCTACTAAGTCTATTGTATTTTTCAAATTTTCTAACCCTTCCCAAGTATCTTTCTCTACTGTATAACCCTTCCATATCATTAAATACTTTGGTTTCCCTCTCCTCTCTTTTCTATCCAAAATATTTTCTACCTTATACTCCTTTTCTCCCTTTATTTCTACTGGAGAAGATGGGATCTTCTTTTGTCCTTTTACCTGCTCTTGATACTTCACTATCCTTCTCACATTAACCACCAGGTGTATTCTTAATAATGCCAATAACTTTAACTCCACCATATTTTCTGATATAATTTTTTTGACTGCATAAGGTCCAATATATTTCTCTGTCAACTTCTTCATCACACTCTTTATCAACTCTATCAGAGAGTCCTTTGTACTAATTAACACTTTATCTCCTACTTTATATTCCTCTGCCTCCTTCCTATTTCTATCTGTATATCTCTTTATCTTTTTCTGCAACTTCACTAATGCTGTCTTTGCTTTCTCATGTCTATCCTTCATCTCTTTTACAAATTCTTCTGCCTTCAATTTGTCCTCTCTGTCTGTCCATCTGTTTGTAGGTAATAAGCTATAAATAGCTTTGTTTCTATCTTTAACATTTCATTCAACTTTTTCATCAATCCTGCTGTAAACTGAGGCCCTCTATCTGATATCACACTCTCTAGCAACCCATACAATTTCCACACATTATCTGTTAGACTTACAGAGTTTGGACCCAAGTTTCTTTTAATTCTCTTTTATTCTTTTAGTTTCCACTCTGGAAACTGGGGATAGAGTTTAGCATGACATAGTGGTCACACTGTCACAGGTCACTTGACACAATCACAGTAATAGTCACAAGTCACATAGTAGCAAAAGAAAAGCATAGAAGATTCTGGAAAGATAATGTCATACCACATGTGTAATATATGTCAACCTTAAGGCAAATACATGGTCATTTAGAGTAGGCTAAAGTAGTAGTTGTATAGACCATGAGGTTCTAGTATATAAAGTAGACAATCCTGTACAGAGTTCTTTATTGAGTTCTCTTGTGTTAATCCAATACAAGATTCATTCACTTGACCAACCCTAAGGTCTTGAGTTTGTGACATTATTCCTAAACAACCTTGCTAAACCTTCTGCCATTATTTTTTCTATCATTGCTACAAAGTATGATATTTTCAAAAACCTATCATAAACTACCAAGATTAAATCATAGTCTTTTGACACTAGGAACTTTGTAATAAAATCCACTGATATATGCTGCCATAGTCTTTCTAGTATCTTGTTAGGCCTTGATTTTCCTGCTGGCATCTCTGCTCTATTCTTCATTCTCTGACATTGATTACATCCCTCCACATATTACTTCATCTCTTTTGTAACTCCTGGCCACCAATAATTTCTAGTGACTGACTCTACTGTCTTCTACCATCCTTTATATCCTGCTATTGGTGTATCATGATAAAGCCAAATAATCTCCAATCTCAACTTATCATTCTTTGGAACATATACTTTCTCTTCTTTTAATACTAAATTCTCCTCTATCTGCCACTCCTCATTTCTCAATACCTTAACTTTAGCTTTCTTCATTTCTTTTACTATTTTGATCACTTCATCATTCTTCACTTCTGATTTTTTAATTTTCTCAATTATTTTCTCTTCAGCTCCCTTAATTAACAACTGTCCCTTTTCCATCACTCTAATTTTGTTATAACTTAAAGACCTTAAGGTTAGCCAATAAGCAGAACCTTGTATAGGGTTACACAAGAGAAATTGATAAAGAACTCTGTACAGGATTGTCTACTTTATATACTAAACTCCATGGTCTATGCTAACTACTTTTATCCTACTCTAAACAGCCATGTGTTTTGCCTTAAGGTCAACATGTGCTAAACATATTGTATGACCTCATCCTTCTAGAACCTTCTATGCTCTTCTATGTGACATTGTTATGTGACTGCTATGTGACAGTTGACAGTGTCATCATATTAACTCTCACCCTAAGTCTCCAAAAATAAGAATAAAGAAAAGAAAATGAAAAATGAGAAAAGGAAATAGAATAATTAGAGTCCACCATCTTGAACTCTGACAAATTTCCAACTACTTTCTTTTAGCATTACTTGATTTTTGTTATCTCTCTTTACCCCTTTTGCCCAATCTACTTGTCTCATACTCTTACCAGCCACATGCTTCAAAGCAAAATCAAATCTTGATAAATATAAGGCCCATCTAGTTTGTCTTTGATTTAACTTCTGAGCTTTTATGAAGTATTCCAAGTTTTTATGATCCATCCAAATTTCAAACTGATCCTTAAATCCTTCTAAAAAATACCTCCATATTTCTAAGCATCTGATAATAGCCAACATCTCTTTATCATGAATTTCATAATTCCTTTTGGCCTCATTTAATGATTTAAAAATATAAGCCACTGGTCTCCACTTCTTATCCTCACACTTCATTGACAACACTCCCCCCATAGTAAAATCTGATACATCTGCCTCCACTCTTATCTCTTTGTTCAAGTCTGGTGTTATCAAAACTGGTTCTGTTGTAAACCTTTTGTTTAACTCTTCAAATGCTTTCTGCTACTTCTCTCCCCAGTTCTACTTTATCTCTTTCCTTGTCATCTCATGCAATGGCTTTACTATCTTTGCAAAATCTTTGACAAACTATCTGTAATAGTTTGCCAACCTTAAAAACTTCTATACATCTTTCACACTCTTTGGGACTAGCCAATTTACCACTTCTTATACTTTCTTCTTTTCCATTCTTATCCTGTCTAGTCCTATTATCACTCCTAAAAACCCCACTTTGTTATGAGATGAGAAAGTGTGGACAGACTTCAGTAAGATATATAGATAGTGGTATTATTATTAGTTTATGGCAAGAGAGAGGGGCACATGACTAGGAAGTCACATGACATTACATCATAGGGCCTAGAGTGGTCTGGAAAGATCTAGGGTCTAGAAGGATCAAGAAAAGTCTAGAGATAGAGTGATGTCAAGGAACATGTTAACAACATGGTTTCCTCATGGTGTACATATGGTACATGCATGGATGATGGAGATGAAGAGTAGGATTTAGGATATGATGTCAGGGCACATGTAGATGGCATGCTAGCCTTAAGGTAGACATATGGTAGATAAGTAATAGAACATGAGGTAGATTAGTAATGGACATGAGAATAGGGCATGAACATTAGGGTAGGATACACAGTAGATGCATAATTGTAGTACAGACCATGGATAGTTATATAAATAGTTGGTAGAATACTGTTGTGGTTATCTGTTGAGTTCTCTTGTGAATTACACAACTCATGTTCCCTACTAGATATCTGCCTTTAAGATTTACTTGTAGTGCTGCTATTAGACATTGGTCTAGTGGTTGCCACAACACACTTCTCTAATCTTTCACATGTATTTCTCTGGTTTTACAAACAAATCATTTTCTTCCCTCTTTCTCAATACTTCTTTTACAATTTTATTATATTCTTCTTCTGTCTCTGTTGCTATCATCATATCATCAATAAATACTGCTACCTCTTTCTTCTCTATCATATTTCTAAGCAAGTTATTTATCATTGCCTAGAACATTGCTGGTGAGTTTGTTAACCTAAAGAATATTACTGTTAGCTCAAAAGCCCCCTCTTATTACAAACTCAAGTCCTTAAAGTGGGACAAGTGAATGAACCTTGTATTGGGTTGACACAAGAGAACTCAATAGAGAACTCTGTACAGGGTTGTCTATCTTATATACTGAAACCCCATGATCCATGCTACTCTACTTCTAACCTATCCTATACAGCTATGTGTTTGCCTTAAGATCAGTATGTGTTATACATGTTGTATGACATCATCCTTCCAGTGTGACATGTGACATGTGCCTTATGTGTGACAGTGTCACATCACACTAACCCTACCCCTAAGTTCCCAAAATAGAAAATAAAGAAAAACAAAAAGAAAAAGAAAGATAGTTAGCATTCACCATCTTTAACTCTGACACCTCTGGTTGTTATAAGATGAGAGTGTGGACAGACTTTGGCTAGGGTTAGGGTTAGCCGGACAAAGATAGTTAGTATTATTATTAGTTTACAATGGATGGAGAGCACGTGACTAGGAAGTCATGTGACAGAGTCTAGAACAGTCTGGAAGGACTTACGGTCTAGAAGGATTGAGAGGAGTCTAGATCAGAGTTAGGGTTAGGGATGATGTCAAGGGACATGGGTTCCTCATGGTGTACACATGGTGTACACATGTACAGCAGAGATTAAAGGTATGATGTCAGGGCACATGTATAC
>Ga0157359_1000910_pt1 | contig 11534 bp, 16 predicted proteins | sample AttcapACBM3_FD_111482 | JGI IMG/M metagenome (GOLD analysis project Ga0157359, IMG submission 111482) | Fungus gardens microbial communities from leaf cutter ant in Botucatu, State of São Paulo, Brazil - Atta capiguara ACBM3 | ecosystem: Host-associated > Fungi > Mycelium > Unclassified ...
CTTGTTACAATTCAAATCCCTTAGAGTTGGAATAAGAATAGAATCTTGGATTAGGTTATCATAAGAGAACTTGATGATATTCTAAGTATAACCTAATATAACTTATATATCACAGACTATGGTTTATACACATATTATAACTATCCTATCCTAAAATATATGTGCTTTCTATAAGACCAATATGTTGTTGCCATACTATATAACATTATTTCTTCTAGAGCCTTCTCTGTGTTATGTGACCATGTGACATCACAGCTAACCCTAACCCCAAATCCCAAATTAAAAAATAGATAGAAAAGAAAAGAAAAGAAAAAGAGAGAAAAAAGAAAATACAAGAAACATTCACAATTCTGACATGAGATGTTGATGAAGTGACACTCTTTCAAAGTACCACAGTTAAAATCGATATAATGTGATAGTAAGCATACATCTTCTATATAGAAATCATTTGTATATTAGAGATAATTCTCTATTAAATTTACCTAATATCTTCATGCCTTTAATTATGAAAAGGGCTTTGTTGGTATAATGGTAAACATGTTGATGGAACAAAAGTCTTTTGTCAAAGTATAATCTAAGATATTGCCACCTATCTTTTGGATAAAGTAGAAGCTCTCCTAAGAATTAAAGTGTTACAAACTTAAGATCTTAAAGCTAATCAAAAGGAAAAACCTTATATAAGGTTTACACAAAAGAACTCAATGAGGTTCTCAGTACAAGATAGTCTATCTTATATACTATAGGGCATGGTCTATACACATACTACAACTATTCTACTTTAAAGTGCATGTGTAGGCCCATATGATATGACATTATTATTCTAAGACTCTCTATAGCATGTGATTGTGTGATTATGATTGTGACCATGTTATGTAATGTGTGACATCACACTACTGCCTAATCCTCAGTTCTAAAATAAAAATAAAAATAAAAATAAGAGATAAAGATGAAAAAGAAAAATAATTAGAGTAAACTCTATGTATTTTCAATTTCTTTCTTCTTTTTTTTCTTTTATCTTGAGAACTAGGATTAGAGTTTAGTGTGATGTCACAATTACACAATCACATATCATGATAGAAGATGGTAGAAGGTTTTAGAAGAATGATACCATACAGCATATTATATACATGATTATTTAGAGTAGGCTAATATAGTAGAGCATAGACATATAAGATTCTATTCATTGATTCACTCTTAGATTTTTGAATTATAACATTAGAACTTGATTCTATATTTTAGAACTGCACAATGTAAGGCCCTCTTATTGCCCTTACTTACTCTCTTACCATTCTCAACCAAAGGATGATACAGTCCTTTAGTCAAGAAGAAATTACCATACTCTAGACATAAGAAGTACACTAGTTATATAGGAGAAGCTTGACCATTTATTTTACATCAAAGCCCACTAGTGCTTAATAAGCATAACAACCTTATGTAAATATGCTCTTTACAAACCTTCTAGTATTAGCTCTGTGCTACAGGTCCACTTGTGATCGATTTATGCAGAAGAATGACAAGTTTTTGTTAAAACCTTATCTAGAGTAGAACAGTCATCTTAGACCAAAATTGTTTACTTTTTTCTTAAAGTAGTAGTCAGTAGTTGAGGTAGTTAGTAAAAAGTATAAGGTAGAACAAGAAGAGAGCCCACTAATACTTACAAAGATCATTTCAAGTTCCAAGTACAAATCTGAGAGCAAGACCAGCACCAGCTCCTCTCCATTATTCTTGTATATATTGTCTTCTCTAATATCATCACCACCATTATCATTACCCTCACCAATATTACTACTCTCTCAGTACAATATAAGTCAATGTAGCTTAATAAAATATGAACAAATTATTCAACAATAGCAAGAGCAGTTAGCAGTGATATAGATGCAAATAAAGGCCCTGCTAGCAGTATAGGAGGGAATAGTGCCCAGACCCAATACAAGATCAAGCACAGAAGTGGCCAGGCCACAAGTATTTAATAGAAGTCCAGGAAAAATCTTAGAGTTTGTAATAGCATGCAGATTGTTTATTAGGATGAGAATGAGGGGAGATGCAGTGGAAAAACAAATACAATGGATCTTGTCATATGTACAAGAAGAATTGGCTGATATATAGAAAGAAATATATTGGAAGATCTGGAGGCAGAAGTATTAGAATATGAGACAGCAAAAAAAAATTTAGCAGAATTGAAGAAAGAGTTTGGAGAAGAAGAAGAAACAGTCAAAGTGGCAAAATTAGGAAGAATGGAACAAGGGGAAAAAATGATAGAAGAATTTGTACAGGAGTTCAAGAGGGTAGCAAGAGAAAGTAGATATGAGGGAAGGCTCTTAATTGTGGAATTTAAGTAGGAAATGAATAAAACAGTAAGACAAAGACTTATAGAGTCAAAGCACTAACCTGACTCCACTGAACAATAGTATGAGAGAGCAATCAATTTGGATAAAAACTGAAGAGAGAGTAGGAAAGATAAGAAAAGGTTGAAGGGAAGACGAAACAATAGGACTTCAGCTCCAAGGCAAAACAATCAGGGGGCACAATGGCAACAACTGCCATAGTCTCAAGTATGGCCCAGGAAAAATAAGATGTCTCAGTAATAAATGCTGATAGAGCCTACTCTAATGAAGGAAATTAAAAGGACAAATACAGTGATGGTATGCCCAAATAAACAGGCAGTATTTGCACCATGAAACCTATATGCTATAGAGGTAAATTGAGAGAATAAGAACTGTTATAACTGTAGAGGATTCAGACACTTAGCAAGGAATTATAGGAACAGAGAAATAGGAGACAGAATTGGAAAGGGCAGAAGACTGGAATATAAAAGAAATGAAAATAATGGATAACAAAAATGATAGAGGGAAGAAACAAACAGAATCAGAATAGTGATTTAAATGGGGATAGAGATCTAATAGTCCTCAATTAGATCTTAGTAATAAAAACAGATTTGCAATACTCTCTAGAGTAATAGATAATACATCCTATTGCAGTCTGAACAATAGGGACATACTAAAAGAAGTGATGATGAAGATCAGGCTTGAAAGAATAGATACACAAGAAGAAATAATGGTAGAAGTACTATTAGACAGTAGAGCAATGGAATTAGTCATGAGTTTAGAGTTTGCAAGGAAGTAGGAGTTTGAGTTAAAGAAAATAGAAAGGCCTATATATATAAGAAATATAAATAGAATGTTTAATAAGAAGAGATCAATAGAAAATATAGTGGAAGTAAATATATATTATCAGGGACATAGAGAAAGAACAGAAATTGATGTGATAAGAGAATAGAAGTGGAGTATAGAAGTGGAGTGTGATTTTGGGAATACTATGGCTCACCTACCACAATTCTGAGATTGATTAGAAGATAAGGGAAGTAAAAATAACAAGGTACCCAGAAGAGTGTGGAAAGCAATGGAGGCCAAAGCAAGAAAAATAGAAATGGGAGAAACAAAAGGAGGAAGAAAAAAGAAAACAAGAAGGAAGAAAACAAGAAGAAAAATAACAGAAGAAGAAAAAAAAACAAAAAGGAAAAGAACAATGGAAGTAAAGAAGGTAGTAGAAAAATGGGAAATATGGAATAAAGAGGAAGAAGTGGAAAAGTCAGAAGAAGAAGCAAAGAAGCTAGTACTAAAACATTTTTACAAGTGGATTTGTGTTTTTTGGAAAGAAACAAGGTAAAATAATGCCTACAAGAAAACTCTGAGACCATGCTATAGAAATGAAAGAAGGATTTGTGCCAAGTAAAGGTGTACCTACTATCAAGAGAAGAAAGAAAAGAGATATATGAGTTTATTCAGGAACAATTGAGAAAGTGGTATATCAGACTCTCAAAGTTGTCCCAAATGGCACTGGTGTTTTTTGTAGAAAAAAAGGATAGTAAGAAGCATATGGTATAGAATTATAGATACCTAAACAAATGGACTGTAAAGAACAACTACCCTCTATCTTTAATATCAGATATTGTAAAGAATATTAGCACAAAAAAGGTATTCACAAAGATGGACTTGAGATAGGGTTATAATAATGTATAAATAAAGAAGGGAGATAAGTGAAAGGTAGTGTTCATGACTCTAAAAGGGGCTTTTAAACTGACTGTGATGTTCTTTAGACTTACAAACTTCCCAGCAACATTTCAAACAATGATGAATAAGATTTTTTAGGACTTAATCAATACTGGGAAAGTGACAAGCTTTATTGACAATGTTATAGTAGGAACGGAAATGGAGGAAGGACATGATAAGATAGTAGAAGAAGTAGTAAAGAGACTGGCAGAGAAAGATTTGTATGTTAAACCAGAAAATGCAAGTGAAAGGTTAGGGAAGTAGGGTTCTTAGGAGTAATAATAAGACTAGAGAGGATAAAAATAGAAGAAGAAAAGGTGAAAGATATATTAGATTGGCGAACTCTAAAAGGAATTAGAGACATATAGAAGTTTTTGGGACTGGCAAATTATTGTCAATAGTTCATTAAAGATTTTGCAGCAATAGCCAGATCATTGCATGACATGGTGAAGAAAGACTAAAAGTAGGAATGGATAGAGAGGCAAGAGGAGGTATTTAAAGAGCTGAAGGGAAGATTTACAAAAGAACCAGTATTAGCAGTACTGGACTTAGATTAAAAAAATGAGAATAGAAGTAAATGCATTAGATTATACTACAGGAGAGGTCTTATCTATGGAGTGTGAAGATAGAAAGTGGAGACTAGTAGCCTTCCTCTCAAAATCTCTAAATAAGATAGAGAGAAACTATAAGATTCATGACAAGAAGATATTAGCAGTAATAAGAGAATTGGAAAACTAGAGACATTTGCTGGAAGGTACTAAGTTTAAGTTCAAGGTCTAGACAGACAATAAGAATTTAGAGTATTTTATAAAGGCACAAAAGTTGAACAGAAGACAAGCTTGTTGGGCAATTTACCTGTCAGAATTTGACTTTACTTTGAAACATGTGCTAGAGACAAAAATAGGAAAGGCAAATAGACTTAGTAGGAGACTGGACTGGAAAGTAGGGACAGAGAATGATAACAGTAATCAAGTACTAATTAAGAACCAATGAATTCATAATTCATCAGAAGTAGTAATAAAAGGACCTGAAGTAGAGATAGTAAACAAAAAAAGCTAGGGGTAAAGACAAAGAGATAGTTAGAGTAGTAAAGGAGATAAAGAAGGTGGGAGTAAAAGTATTATAAGGGAAAGAATGGCATATAGAAGGGGATTTGGTATTGAAGGAGGAAAAAGTATATGTACCAAAAGATGAGAAGTTGAAAATAGAAGAAATCATTTGTGGGTAAAAGCAACTAGGGATGTAGGATGATATATGGAAGGATATGATAGGTGTCAAAGAATGAAAAGTAGAACAGAAATACCAGTGGGGAAGTTAAAGTTGAATAAGGTGCCAGAAAAACTGTGAATACATCTAATAGTGAACTTTATTACAAAGTTACCATTAGTAGCCAGAAAAGATGTAATCTTAGTAGTCTGTAATAGATTGTTCAAAAATGACATATTTTGTGGCAACCACAGAAGGGACATTAGCAGAAGGACTGGAAAGATTTTTTAAGAACAATGTGTGGAAGTTGCACAGGTTACTAGAGAGTATAGTATTGAATAGAGACCTGCAGTTTGTAGCAGAGATAACAAGGAAGTTGAATAGAATGTTAGAGATTGAAATAAAGCTGTCCACATTGTTCCATCCACAAATAGATAGACAAACAGAAAAAATGAATCAGGAGTTGAAACAGTATCTCTGATTCTTTGTAGCCCATAGACAAAAGGACTGGCTGGAATAGTTAGCATCAGCTGAGTTTGTAATCAACAATAAGACACATGTAACAACTAAGGTAACAACTAAGGTATCTCTGTTCATGGTGAACTATGGAAGAGAACTGAGGATGGGAATAGACATTAGGTGAAAAGAAAAAACGGAAAAGGCAACAGAGTTTGCAGAAAGAATGAAAAAGGTACAAGAGAAAGTAGAAGTAATATTCAAGAAAGCTCAGGACAAGATAAAGTGACAGACAGATCAAAGATAAAGAGAAAAAGAAGAATGGAAAAAAGAGACAAAATAATGTTAAGTACAAAAAATCTGGTGTTCAAAGAGAAGCCAGCAAAGAAATTAGTAGATCAATATATTAGTTCATATATCATTGACAAAGTAGTTTCTACCAATGTAGTGAAACTACATTTGTCAATGTTGATGAGAATTCATCTAGTTGTGAATATCAGTTATATAATATAATACAAAGAGTAAATAAGGGAGCAAAAGACAGAAGAGACAAAACTAGTGGAAGTAGAAGAGGTTGAAGAATGTGAGGTAGAAACAATTTTAAATAAAATAAAAATAAGAGGAGTTGTAAAGTATTTAGTATGACGGAAGATTTTATAGCAGAGTATGACAGTTGGGAAGGAAAGGAAGATTTAGAAAATACAAAAGAAATAGTAGCAGAGTTTGAGGGAAGATTAAATATAGAAGTAAGACAACAAGAGAAGTAAGACATAGTAGAGGAATAAGACTTCAGGAGGGGAAAGCTACCAGGAAAATATATAGCAAGGATATTAAATGGATGGAATGATGTAAAGTTTGAGGAGGAGTACTTAAAGAAGTTGGAGAGGAACTAGCAACAATGAAAGTCAGTTCCTCTAGAGAAGAAACCTTAAAAACACAAAGGTCTAAAGCAGGAGATTGAGTATTCTTTGTAAATTTGGAGAAATGAAATATTTCTAACTTGTCATGTTTGATAACAAGTCCAAACTAGTTAAAGAGAGAAGAAATAATACTATAACTGCAAAAAAGATTTGCATTGGATTTTTCATAACTCTTTTCTTGACAAATAAGAAGGCTATTATCAACAAACAAAAGTGTCAAAACTGAAATAGAAGATAAAAGTATTTTTGATCTTTTTTCAAAAATATGAAAAATAGAAACAGTGTAAATAGCAGAAGGAATAGGAGAAAGAGCAGAATCTTGTTCTATACCTATATCTGTTTTAGAGAAAGATAAAAAAATGATTTCACACATATTATATTTGTCTGTTTATTAAATAATCAGAAAAGAAGAAAGAAATCTGAGAATTAAAACCAGTCTTGTTTAAAATCATTAGAAGGAGTTGATGATTTAAGAATAGGAAAAATTGAGTAATGTCAAAAGCAAGAGTACTTGTATGTAGACCTTTAGACTACCCCATATATATAAGGTAGGTTAAGAAGATGCTAGTGTCTGTAGTTAATTGTTGTTTGATACTACCTATTTGATTTGGATAGATAAAGTTTGAAGTAATTGAGTAGACTTAAATTCTATTGCTCAAAACCTTTTTGATCAATTTTTCCATTGTGTTGAGAAGAACAATAGGTCAGAATATCTTAGAAGTATCATAGAAAGGCTTGTTTGACTTTGGAATAATGATTAACATTGACTTCTTAAAATAAGAAGACCAGTGTTCTAGATCAATGTAAAAGTTAGCTATATTAACAATGTTCATAATACATTTGTTGTCTTTGATTAACATTCTTATATGGCTTCAAGAAATATGATCAAAGTCTGGAGTAGATGAATTATTACATTTGTTAATTGCATCAATAAATTTCACTTTGGAAAAGAGGGGCTATTCCATCTTTTGGTACAACAAGACTTTGTCTAATAGTTGAATATTGATTAGTCTATCTTGAGCTGCGTTGTAAAATTAGTAAAGAGCTTGCCATAATTTGTCTAGTTTGTTGCAAAAATAACCATTGTAATTGATAGCTTCTGTAGCAGGTAACTTGTGTTTTTTAACCCAGTTCATTAGGTCCTATGGTTATTTCTTAGTCAACATGATTTCTTGAATTTTTTCTAGCTATTTTAACCATATTCCTGTATTTGATCCAGTCTGTTCTGCTTCTGGATGCTTGATATTCAAATAAATTCCTACTGCATTTTTCATTCTACCATATCTTAGATTGTTTAGTGATGTTAACAGATTTACAATGTTTACACCAAAGCTCTTTTGCAATAGAAGCAAATTTTTGAGTTATTGCCTCCAGTGTCTCATGACTGTAAATATTGAATGGTTTGATGTCATCTATTCTAGCCTTTAATTCTTTTATGAATTCTTTTTCTTCCTCATTATTCTTGATGATAGTAAGCTTTTTTTCTTGGATGAATTCTTCTTCAATGATGATATAAACTAATAAGAGAGCATGGTCATATAGACTACAAAGTTCAGGAGATATAGAATGATTTGTTGAACTCCTCTATATAAGAGTGAAGGAACATAAGATTGATTACCAAGTTTAAATCTTGAGAATTGTTGGTATATCAAGTGGGTACTTAGTTGATAGGAGTTGATAATTTTAAATTGAGACTATCAGCTATATCTCTTAGAGATTCCACATGAGTAAAACAATGTAGATACAACAAATAACAATTATTATTCCTAATATTGAAATTTCCTGTTATGATTAAGACATTATTCAGATTCATCTCAATATTAAAGAAGGAAACAAGATTGATGTCCTTTTAATCAAATATATCTTTTCTTAAAGAAAAACATAACCTTGTCAATCTAAAATTGATGTTCATTCTCTAAGTTTAATGTTCTAGTGAACATAGTCTATGATGGATAATTTGGAGCTCCTAGAATTTCTTCACCTTCTTTATATGTAGAGCATAGGATGTACCAAATGATAGACTAGGGGGTTCTTGAATAAAAAAGATGTTGAAATCCTTGTAGTTTTCTAAAAGAGTGTCAGTGAGAAATTGGTTCTTGTGAATGTTCTGTGAAGATATTTTTATGGATTTTAAAATCATAGTCTTATCCCATCCACAGATGAGTAAATCAAGTTGACTCTAACCTCTCAGAGCTCTTGAGACTTTTTGTTGTACCAGTTGTAGTTAAACCTATGCTTCTAGAATAGACATACATTACTGTCCACTTGGTGATCACCCTTGTAGTTAATACACTTGAACATGTGAGTACAAGGTTTTTCTTTCTTCATCTCAAACCTTAGAGAATTCATCTTGAAGTTGGCTTTGTAGTACTATGCCATTTTCTTATAGTGCTCTAATTCATGAGGACCATTGCACTTTTGACATCTGTGTGAGTGACACATGAATGTAATATAACCCTACTTCCAGCAGTTCTTGTATTAGGAAACACTAGGGTTCATATTCATTCCCCTAATTGTTACAATGTAATAGCCTATATTAAAGCACCTATTAATAAGATGTTTTGTATTCATACTATTTACAAGTCCCAAATGTTGACTCATACTACTACCATGTTGGACTTTGGAGAGACTTTGATAACTTGAGAACATGATAATAGAACAATATTATCAAAAATGTGAGTGCTTTTAATAATACTATTAACAATATCAGATGAGATGAGAAGGTTAGTGTCTTTAATGAAATAAGAAATTCCCAGAATCTTGAGGTATGATTTGGACTAGGGTAATCTTGTATTTATGACTTCTATTGATTCAATGTTGTTTAGATCCTTTATGTGTTTTTCTACAACCTTCATATCTGATTTAGCTATTACTCTGTTAGTGGTAATATCACAAATAAGCTACTCACTGGTTGTGATACTTGAACTTAGTAGTGCTTCAGAGGTTCAATATAAGGAGATAATGATAATAGGTGATGAGTAGTATCAACAAGAATAATTGATGTAAATTAATGTTGTTAAGTCTGAGATCTAATTCTTAGACACAAAAGTATATATACAAAAGAGTAATGGTCTGTGCACAAGCTGTTTTCATCACATCATCAAAATTATATCTGATGGGAGCTGTCATCTGTCATAGCAGCTGTCAGGCTAATTTTAGAAGATAACTAATTATATCACTACATTGATATACTTGTATCTCTACCAATACTTATTGCTTTGAGATATATCATATATAATTGTAAACAGATTGATGAGCACTTTCCAATGCAATTTCAATCATGCGAATCCGTTCAGCCATTCATGAGATATTAGCAGATGAAGCTTTTACAGCTACTGATAGCCTAATATCTCAGTCATTTGTTGTCACTTTTGTACATTCCATATATATGCGGATAGCTTTCATTTAGGGCCTTCCAGCACAACTTAGTTTGTGAAAATAAGTCCACTGGTTGTAGAGATACAAGCTGAATGAAGTTTGTGACAGGTAATATTAGTAATATGCTTATTTGAATTTGTCATTATTCTATTTGCATTGTTTGAGCTCATGAGTACTATAACCTATTTTCTTAAAAGACCTTTGGTCATCATGTTGATCTTTGGTTTTTCTTTTTTATTGGTGTTATTCAATATCTTGTGAATATTCAAGACTTTTTGAGTAGATAATTTTGCAAAGTATTCTTAATTTTGGCAATATTCTTAATATTGTCTTTCAAAGCTTATATATAAGAATAGTTAGTAGATTTATTTTCCTTGTTAGCCATTAATGTATCACATCCAGATTCATAGATAGAAGAAAGAAAATCACAAGCTGCAAATTCAAATTCAGCAATTTGTATGATATTTTTAGCAGTTTTACCTTTCAGTTTATATTGTCAGATAAGAGCCACCATCTTAAAAGAGAGCATGTGATGTTTTCACATCTCTGTCAAGGCATTTGTTTAACCCAAAAATGGAAATGGAACAAAATCTGCTATTTCACAACAATAGGTCCATAAGTTGATTTACTATATAAGAAATAGCTGCAGGTTTAATATCTTGAGGAGAACATACATTATTGGGATTGTTGACATAAGGCACCTGTGAGGTCTTGTTTACAGGTACTGCACTTATAGTGTCTTCTGTCCCCTTTTTCAAGGGTGTGTAAGAGAGAGAAGGCCCTTGAAGATTCTCTGTTTCTACCTGGTCAGCCCAAGAAGGGTTGTTAGCTAATTCTTTCACTCTATCCACATAATCCATGGAAGATGCATCAGAATGAGGAGAAGGCTCTCTAGAATTGTTAGCACTAGATGTGGAATAACATCTAGGAGTATCAATTTCTATATCTATAGGTCAAATTATAAACATTTCTTGTTGATTGTTATAATGATTTGAAGTGAAAGGAAAAAATGTATTCACTAATTCTCTTATAGATGCTACCATTCAAGATGGTGGTAAGAGAGAAAGAAGCAATATTGATTACTATTCTATTTACATAGGTTCGAATTGTAAAAGAAAGATGAAAAAATAATAATGATTGAGTAATTGATACAATCATTATTGCTTATTAATTCAAATTTGGCCCACTACTTTCCCTCAAGGGCTTTGCTCGTGATTAATACAATAGCAGTGTAAAGACTATATGTCGAGAGAAATGGTGTGAAGAAATAGTCCACATGGTGTAGAAGCCCAGGTACAAAGCATAAGCAAACAAAGAAGCTAACGATTCCACCACCATCATGTTGTTCAATTATGACGCCGTCCACGCACTGCCGGCAATCATGGATGCTAGTGTCAATAGTACCATGATGACTAGCTCGACCCATCCGGGAATAGCTCCATTCCTTCCTCCAAGAGCACCGTTATCAGGAAGTGCTGGAAAAGTCGTTGCGAAAAGCTTGGTAGGGTCCGGTGTTCCGCTGATC
>Ga0157359_1000911_pt1 | contig 11532 bp, 12 predicted proteins | sample AttcapACBM3_FD_111482 | JGI IMG/M metagenome (GOLD analysis project Ga0157359, IMG submission 111482) | Fungus gardens microbial communities from leaf cutter ant in Botucatu, State of São Paulo, Brazil - Atta capiguara ACBM3 | ecosystem: Host-associated > Fungi > Mycelium > Unclassified ...
ACACTGATACTCAGTGCACGAAAACCCGGTGCAATACGATAAATTTCAGGACTGATTAATGGTGACACCACTGACATAGAAAAACCCTTTAGTAACTGATTTATTAATAAAAGGCAGATTGAGATAACCATCAAAAAACTCACGAGACAGCCATGGACTATCCACCAGCATTCTCTCATTATCCTCATTGTCATTAATAATATGCAACGTACTCAGTTGGCCAATCTCGTAATGCGGTACTGTACTGTCGACAGCGGGAGTAAAAACAGATTACCTGTGCCAGGTCTTGTGATGGGGAAAGTCTTGAGGTTTTAACCAAGTATATTGAACGCCAGAACCGTCCGAATGGATTTTTGCGACTTCTTAACAAGAACTGACATCCTCCCCATCTATGAAGAGGATGTCAGCCAAAATGATGAAAACAGGGGAAACGGTGATTTATGACCCCGAGTTGATTTATAACTCCGGGAAATTACGCTTTCTTATCGCGACTGCTTGAATAGATAAAGTAAAGCGCGATACCAAGGCACACTACAGCAGCAAGGCGATATGGCGAGAACGGCAATTCTGCATTATCCAGCCAACCGAAGTTATCAATCAACACACTCATCAGAAGTTGACCAAAAATCACCGCAACGGTCGCTACCGCAACACCAATACGTTGCACAGCAAGCACCATAATCACAATGTACGGCACACCACACATCGCACCCAATAGTTTCCATTTTGGCACATCCAGCAGTGTGACTGCTTGTTTTGGTTCAAAATACAAAATCAACAACGCGGTAACTAATGCACCGATAGAAAATGTCAAAAATGCGCAGCGAAATACACCAACTTTGCTGCCTAACTGACCATTAATTGCCGCCTGTACACTCAGTAGTGCGCCACCAACGATAGCCAAAATAATCATTAAAATTATCATCAAATTTCCTTAGCTTTTCGCGATGAGAATAAGGGCAATCACAATGAAAATCAGTGCGATCAATCGCTTACGTTCAATTTTTCGAGGCGGAGTGCCAAGCAGACCAAAATGGTCGATAATCAGGCTTTTTGCCACTTGCCCGGCAAGAATACCGATCATGGTCATAGCAATACCAATTACCGGCGTGGTGATAGTCAAAATGATGACGTAACCAGGGCCTAAGATCCCACCTAATAGTTGCCATGATGGCTGAGCAAAAAAGGAAGGGCTGTTGCGTGGGCTAAAAAATAGCATTAATAAAAATGTGAGTGCCGCACCAACACCGAAAATACTGAGTGTTGCCCATAAATGACCAACTTGTTCACCAAGCGGACCCAAAATCCCCGCTTCTACGGACAATCCCATGCCACCAATAACGACGAGCAAGATTAATAACAGCTGCATACCACAAAGCTCCACAAAAATGAGGTGCGCAGCATACAGTGGGCGATTGCAAAGAAAAACGGCATAATTTAAAAATGATTTTTGCAGGAATTGCACAGATGAACCGAATCAATACGATCGATCTACGCACTTTGCGCTTTTTTGTCAGTGTCTTTGACGCTCAGAACTTTTCTGTAGTCGCACGACGTGAAGATGTATCTGCCTCGATGATTTCACGTACAATTAATCAACTGGAAGATGCCCTTGGGCAACAGCTTTTCTATCGCAATACACGTGCTGTGTATCCCACTGAAGCAGGCAAGCTGTTTTTTACTTACGCCCAGAGCGTGATTGAGCAGATGGATGAAGCTCAGGAGCAACTACAGGATCGCGCCAGTGAACCTTCAGGATTGGTACGTTTGAATGCGCCTGTTTTTTTCGGCGAACGCCATATTGCGCCGTGGTTACCGCCGTTATTGGATCGCTATCCTCAACTCGATATAGAACTGACGCTGACCGATGAGTATATCGATCCACTCAAAAGTGGAACCGATATTATTTTTCGGATCGGAAATCTCCCCGACTCCTCTTTTCATGCGCGAACCATCGGCAATCAACGCTACTTTTTAGCTGCTTCTCCTGCCTATATCGCACGCTACGGCGAACCGCAAAATGAGTACGATCTCCAGCAACATCACTGTCTGGTTTATCAAGGCTATGCGGGTGCGAATCGCTGGTTTGTAAGGCAAAAAGATGAAAATTGGCAACACTGCCCTATTACACCGCGACTAAAATCGAACAACGCGCGCAGTTTGCTCACCGCAGCTTTAGAAGGCGTGGGCATTGTGCTGTTTCCGGATTGGTTGATTGGACATGAACTACAAAGCGGTACATTAAGCAAAATCATGACGCATTATGAGGCCGCAATAAACACCCAACCACAGCAGATTACGGCGATTTACCCGCATGTGCGCCACCCTCCACTCAATGTCCGAACGGTGATTGATTATTTTGTTCAGGTCTATGGGGAGCCTTTGTATTGGCAGTCAATTTGACTGCTTCCCACCCATAAAATGCAAATTGAGAGAACCATCAAAAAGACTCACGAGACAGCCATGGGCTCTCCACCAGCGTTCTCTCATTGCCCTCATTGCCATTAATAATATGCAACGTACTCAACCGACCAATCTCGTAATGCGGTAACTGTACTGTCGACAGCGGGGGCAAAAACAGATTACCGATACCAACAAGATTATCGTAACCCACCACACCAATATCCTGAGGAATACGTATCCCTCTGGCCAGTAAGGTCTGATAAACCATAAATGCCATACGGTCATTCCCACAAATAACGGAATCGAATTGAGGTATCCCTTCACGCATATGCGCCAGCAGGATATCGGGGATATCACGGTAATGTTCATCACCCAATTGCATATAACTGTGATTCAGTGTGTCAGGATCGATACCTTCTTCACGACAGGCGCGTTCCAATCCCTGTCGACGGCGCGAAGTGGCTAAATGATTGACAGGGAGATGCAGACAGAGTGGACGACGATATCCCGCTGCCAGCAGTGCCCGTACCGCATTATATTGCCCCTGTTCATCATCAGGGATGTAGCAGGCAACAGGATCGCCCTTATTCTCACAATTCGCCAGCACACACGGACGCGTCAATAATTTGGGCGGCACACGCACTTCCCGCAATCCCATGGTCGTAAAAATAATGCCTCCGGGGCGGTGTGCCAGTAGAAGATCGACGATATCGTCAGGATTATCATCAGAGAACATATTCACCACGAAGCTGTTCCAGCCATGGGCACGGGCTGTTTCTTCAATGGACAGCGTAATGTCTACTGAAAAAGGTGTCGTGACCGTATCCAGCGCGAGAACACCAATGGTTTTATTTTTCGTTCCAACACTGCGGATCTGTTTTGCCGATAAATCAGGTACATAGTTCAGATGCAAAATTGCTTCCTGTACCCGTGTACGCGTCTCCGGCTTTACTCGTTCGGGGGTATTCAGTACCCGGGACACAGTCATTAACGATACATTGGCCATTTTGGCCACATCTTTTAAAGACGCCATAATCTTCCGTTTAGCAACAACATACGTAAATCTTCGTCGCGTAATCTGCTGAATGCATCATTCTACGCATTGAACCTGCTCTTTTGGGAGTTTGGGACAAAAATTTGACGTACTTCTCAAAACGTCAATGTTAACGTTAACTTTTGTGATTAACATCATGCATTGCGTAAAAAAACGACATCAACCACAAATGTTAACGTTACCATTCACGCCAATAATCCACTATGAGATTGCACAGATGAAAAAACGGCTTTCCCGCAATTATTTGCTGCTCAGTGCCCTGCTGTTCTTTTTCTTCGTCACCTGGTCTTCATCCAGTTCACTTCTTTCTATCTGGCTCCACCAAGAAGTAGGACTGAAAGCATCTGAAACGGGCATTATTTTTTCCGTGTTATCTGTCTCTGCACTTTTTGCACAAGTGTTCTACGGTTTTATTCAGGATCGTCTTGGCTTACGCAAAAATCTTCTGTGGTTTATTACGGCATTACTGATCCTTTCCGGTCCTGCCTATCTCTTTTTTAGTTATCTACTCAGTTTCAATATTTTATTGGGTAGCATTTTTGGTGGATTGTTTATTGGCCTGACATTCAATGGCGGTATCGGTGTGCTGGAGTCCTATACTGAGCGTGTTTCCCGCCAGAGTACGTTCGAATTTGGACGCGCCCGCATGTGGGGATCGTTGGGATGGGCTGTTGCCACGTTTTTTGCCGGACTGCTGTTTAATATCAATCCGGATCTCAATTTCATTGTCGCATCATGCGCCGGCCTGGTTTTCTTCTGCCTGCTCGCCCGATTAAAAGTGGCAGCACCGGCAGGAATGGAAAGACTGGAAATTGGTGATAAAAAGATCGCGCCGGGAGATGCCTTACAGTTACTGGTATTACCGCGGTTCTGGGCGCTTATTTTCTTTGTGATTGGTACCTGTATTTACAGCGTTTACGATCAGCAATTCCCGGTTTATTTCGCCTCACAATTTCCGACCTTAAAGGAAGGAAATGCCATGTTTGGTTATCTAAATTCCTTTCAGGTGCTGCTGGAAGCTGCAGGTATGTTCTGTGCTCCCTGGCTGGTTAACCGGATTGGCGCTAAAAATGGCCTGATTTTTGCCGGCATGATGATGGCGCTGCGAATGATCGCTTCCGGCCTGGTGGAAGGCCCTCTGCTGATTTCCATTACCAAGCTCCTTCATGCCGTAGAACTGCCAGTGTTGCTGGTCGCTATCTTTAAATACAACAGCCTGAATTTTGATAAACGCTTATCTTCCACTGTCTATCTGGTGGGATTTGCCTGCACCAGTTCAGTGATTGGTATTGTGTTATCCCCTCTGGCGGGATTCAGCTATGAGAAATTTGGCTTTGCTCAGTCTTATCTGATCATGGGAATGATGGTGTTCTGCACCACATTTATTTCCATTTTTCTTTTACGGTCAAATAAATCTTCAACCACGCCCTCCTTCTTACAACCCGGCGCTGTGTAATCCAGCGGGAGAAACTTTATGTCGTCATTATTAAAACAGGCGGAAGATGTGCTTGAAAAAGCACATGCCGAGATTAACCCTCGCTGGTATCCACGTTACCACCTGGCTGCACGTGCCGGCTGGATGAATGATCCTAACGGGCTGGTGTGGTTTGATGGCTGGTATCATGCTTTCTATCAACACCATCCTTATTCAACCCAATGGGGTCCCATGCACTGGGGACACGCCCGCAGTAAAGATCTGGTGCACTGGAAACATCTGCCTGTTGCACTGGCACCGGAGGGAATGGCAGATAAAGATGGCTGTTTCTCCGGCTCTGCGGTGGTGGATGGCGATACCCTCGCACTGATTTATACCGGACATAAGTTCCGCGGTTCACCTGACAATGACGACAACCTTTATCAAGTGCAATGTCTGGCGACCAGCCGCGACGGGATTCATTTCGAACGCCATGGCATGGTGATTGATACACCGCCGGGTTTACATCATTTCCGCGATCCTAAAGTCTGGCGCGAAGGTGATTTCTGGTACATGGTTGTTGGTTCCCGTATCGGAGATACAGGTCAGGTACATCTTTATCGTTCCGCTGATCTTCAACAGTGGCATGACGAAGGTATTCTTGCCAAAGCCGAACAGGATATGGGTTATATGTGGGAATGCCCGGATTTCTTTACTCTGAATAGCAAACAAATACTGATGTTCTCTCCACAGGGGCTGGCTGCTGAAGGTTATAAATACCGTAATCTTTTCCAGAGCGGATACTTACTCGGTGAATGGCAACCCGGCCAGACATTTACCCATAACGGGCAATTCATTGAAATGGATCACGGGCATGATTTTTATGCTCCGCAAAGTTTCCTGAGCCCGGATGGACGCCGCATTGTCATTGGCTGGCTGGATATGTGGGAATCCCCTATGCCGGAACAACAGGATGGCTGGAGTGGGATGCTTTCCCTGCCGAGAGAACTCAGCCTCAACGACAATGATCAACTGCTTATGAAACCTGTTGCAGAAGTTACCACATTGCGAGGCAGTTACTTCCCGATTCCTGTTCACCATCTCAGAAATCAGCACGCTCTTGTTACTGAAAATGCGGAAGCGGTGGAATTACATCTGACCTGGGAACCAGCAGCATCCTCAGCAGAACAGTATGGTATGGCAATGGGCAGCGGATTACGTGTGTACATTGATAATCAGGCACAGCGTCTGGTGCTGGAACGTCGCTATCCTGATTTTCAACTTGAGGGAGAACGAAGCATTGCTTTACCTGCAGGAACAATACTTTCACTGCGTATTTTTATTGATCGTTCATCAGTGGAAGTGTTTGTGAATGATGGCGAAGCCTGTTTAAGCAGCCGAATTTATCCTCAAACCGGACGGCGCAATATCACTCTCTTCGCCAATAACGGGAATGCTGTGGTGAAAGACGCGGGATATTGGCTGCTGGACAAATAATCAGGGATCTGGGGGATAAAAAAGCCCCCCTTTTGCTATTCGACCCCACTGACTGGTGTGAGATTATGTTCTCTTTTGGTGTCATGGCTGTATGTCCAGTGGCACAAGTACAGTACAGATACCAGAGTGGAGTAAATAATGTTTGAATCTGTTTCGGAACCTCGAACGTCCCCTGAAATGGAACTGCTGATTGAAGCAGCTCACATGCGATCAATCGTCCAGTCTTTAAAAAAAGTCAGCCAGGAAAGCGACGGAGTGATGGTCAATGGTCAGGTACTGCCGTGGGATGAAGTTCTGCCAGACATCGAATCGTACCCTGATTTCAATGTCACGGAAAACAGCAAAGAGCTATGGATGGACATGGCTTCGGGTATGTGGGAAGAAGAGTTCCAGAAGCGGATCAAGAAACACACCATCAACTGCATTGCATCGAAAGGCAACCTGGAAGACGAAAACGTGTATTTCCAGCTCCTGATGACCAGCGCGATTGAAATGATCAACAAAATCCTGGACAAAACGAACCTTGAGCGCTTCTTCAAAGAAGACTACCCAATGTACAATAACCTTCAGGATTTGCTCTTACAGATGGTTTCTGTGGTGAATGGTGCGGTCGCTACATCGGCTGTTCGGGACAAACTGTTCAGAGCAGGCATGTACAATGTGCATATGGAATTTCTCCGGCGTTACCGGCAAGCAGACAACGAAGGCCGGGAAACCGACCGTGAAATTTGCTGGGATGTGTTACAGATCATCCATGATTTGAATGAAAATATCACGATAATAAAACCGTCCTGATATTGGATACTGACAGAAGCAAGGACATGGGGGATAAATTGGTGTTTGCAGCCGAAACGACCAGGAACAATCCCCCGATATATTTTTCACTCATACAAATATACCGGGTTCTTTAATCCGGGTTAATGATGAACGGATGTGTTGTTATTCAGCCGTAACCTGTAATCCACGCTGTACAGCCGGGCGATTCAATCCACGTTCCAGCCATGACTGCACCTGGATGAATCGTGCAAAATCAACCAGCTCCCGCGCTTCATAAAAACCTATCAGATTACGTACCCAACCCAGCAGAGAAATATCGGCGATACTGTAATCTTCTCCCATTACCCATTCTCTTCCTGCCAAACGCTGATCAAGAACAGATAAAAGTCTTGCTGATTCATTAACATATCGCTCAAGTGGACGTTTATCCTCCCAATGACTTCCGGCAAACTTGTTAAAAAAGCCGACCTGACCAAACATTGGACCCACACCCCCCATCTGCCACATTAACCACTGGATTGTTTCATAACGAACTGTTAAGTCAGATGAGAGAAAACGTCCTGTTTTTTCTGCAAGATAAAGCAGGATAGCCCCGGATTCGAAGAGCGCTAGCGGTTTCCCTCCCGGCCCATCTGGATCATATATTGCCGGTATTTTTCCATTTGGATTCAGCGCTAAAAATGCCGGATCGTGACTTTCATTCGCCATAATGTCGATACGATGCGCTTCGTAGGGAATGCCGGTTTCTTCCAGCATAATCCCCACTTTCACGCCATTGGGTGTCGGGGTAGAAAAAAGTTGTAACCGTTCGGGATGCGTAGCAGGCCAGCGTGTAAAAATAGGATGATCAGTACTCATTTTGTCCTCCGGATATACCTGATTTATTTCAGCAATTATTTAGTGTTGTTTGACTGGGCTTTGGAAACCGAACCAGCCAAAATCACCAGTGACGCAGCAAGTAACACGAGATCTTTCAACAAAAACTGTCCTGGCATTGCAGATATGGCAGGAAAACCACCTGCAGTCGGCTCTGCAACTCCCGGTGTGGTGAAGAAGAAAGTCAGTGTAATAAGATAAGTAGCCGATGACATCGCCGCACCCAGTACTGAAAAGAGCGGAACCCATGCACCAACAGTAAGAGCCACCGCGGTAGACAGTTCCAGAACACCAATGACGTAGCTGGCTCCCTGCACACCAAAACCAGCATGCAACCAACTCATTATCGGACTGTTAGCAATAAAAGGCGCAATTCCCTGTGCTTCATATGCAGTGAATTTCATGCCGCCAAACCAGAGAAAAATAATAACCAGTGACCATCTGAGTAAAGCGATGGCAGAAAATGCCCCTTCATTTTTCTCTGCAACGGTAAAACGGGAAACCAAAGTATTAATGCGATTCATGACAGATAACTCCTCATCAGGTAATTCAGAGTCATCACTTTACCTACACTGAAAAACACCATCGAGACCGTATTTACGCAAAAACAGTCGCAATAGTATCAATGTAAGGTGTGTTCGAAAAATCGATTATCAGGAATCCCCTCTGTGCATCAAACGCCGCCACTCCCCAGGAGTACATCCCAGTTTTTCAGTGAATACCCGCCGGAATGCAGATACAGATTGATAACCAACACTGGCAGCTACCACTTCGGTCGTTACTGCTGAGCGTTTTAATTCACTGGCCGCCAGGTTCATTCTTATATCAGTTAACAATTCCATCGCAGAAACCCCAAGCCGATCCTTAAAGTGTCGGAGGAAGGTTGCGCGGGACATGCTACATCGTTTTGCCAGTTCGGCGATTCCCCATGGATGAGCAGGTTCAGTCAATATTGCTGAAATAGCGGGTGCGAGTCTGGGATATCCCGCCAGAGAAAGTAAGCCTTTGGGTACCTGTTCTGCTTCACTTGCAGTACGGAGCACCAGAGTGAAAAGAGCAGAAGATAATGCGTTCAAAATGGCATGGCTGCCGATGTCTGTGGAGGCTGATGCAATACGCATCATGTCAACAATGCCGGTAAGAAGCGTGGATGCATGACTGCCCCGAGCATCTACTGAGCGTACAATCAGGCTGGATGGAAAATACGTGCGCATCAGACGATCATAGGGTGCACGCACAATAAAACGCCCACACAGCATATCCAGACGCTGACCCTGCCCTTCATTTTCATCCACTATCCAGCCCATTTCCCCCTGACGCTGCTGAGATTTAATGGGAGGTAATCGACTGCCATCGTGGAGAATATGTGCCATTCCATGCGGTAATAAAACAATATCCCCCGTATTGAGTACCCAGGATTCCCCTGATTCCGGGATCTCAACAACCGCACTGCCACTCAATATCAGGTGATAAGGCATTTCGTGCGCAACAGATTCAGGCTCTTCCAGACGCCAGGGAGCATGATAAGAACAGTGGATATCGAGTTGCCCCACAACAGTCATCATATTTAGAAAATGGCTTAGCCAGTCAGTGTGATGCGTCATTTTTTGTACATCCAAATCATCTGGTTTCTCAGTACTCTATCAATTTATCTGTCGGATTGTTGACAGCTTTTCGCATCCTTTCACGGCGTTTTATCTGCCTCTATGTATTGACATAGTCGTACCAAATTATACGCCTCACGGCGTCATTTTAATGTATAAACTCAGTATTAATGCGTTGCAGGAAACAGACATTATTCTGTGAAATCCACATATCCGTCTGGAATGAAACTCCGGAAGCTCAACAGATGACATCATCAAGAGAAACCATATGGCTAACAAAATAGAACATCTTGAAGTACTCGCCAGAGAAATAGAAAAACATGCAGGGGGGTTTGAAAATGTGGAATCACTCACACACTGCATGACGCGTATCCGTCTGGTGTTAAAAGATAACAGAAAATTTGATGCCAATGCGGCAAAACGGATTAATGGCGTAAAAGGTGTCATTTTTAACGGTGAGCAACAACAAGTCATCGTTGGTGTAGGGACAGCAGCAAAAGTTTTTTCCGTGATGAATAAAAAAATGCAAAACAGCAGTGCTCACAGTGGAGAGAAAACTGCATCAATACCGGAGAAAAAATCATTTTCGATCCGTCGAACACTTAATACCTTAGCCGCTATTTTCGTCCCTACTATTCCCGCCTTGATCGGTTGTGGTTTGATTTTGGGGTTGGTTAATATCATTCGTTTAGTGGCACCTGGTATGGTTGAGCAGTTTCCTGAACTCTTTAAGTTATTAAAGCTGATTGGTAGCGTAGTATTTACCTATTTATCAATAATGATTGGTGTGAATACAGCAAAGGAGTTGGGTGCCTCAACCTCAATTGGTGCCGTGATGGCGGGACTTTTAGCCATGCCGGGTTTAGCAGATATCACCTTATTTGGCACAAAACTACAACCTGGTAGCGGTGGGATTTTTGCGGTATTGATGGTTGTGGTGTTCTCGTCCAAATTTGAAGTGTGGTTCAGAAGTATTATCAAAGAAAGCCTTGATCTTATTGTCACCCCCGTAGTAACTATTTTAGTTTCTGCCATAGTGGCATTAGTCATTTTCCAACCCGCAGGGCATTACCTTAATCAGATACTGGCACAGGGCGTCTCTGTAGCACTACTTAATAACGGTGGTGGTGCTGTCGCAACAGGCGGTATTTTAGGTGGCAGTTTCCTGTTTTTATTACTAACCGGTTTACATCAGGGTTTGATCCCGATCCATGCGGAAATTCTCCAAACATTTGGCCTGAACTACTTCTTCCCAATTCTGGCAATGGGCGGTATGGGGCAAGTCGGTTCGTGTTTTTGGGTGTTCCTGAAAACGAAGAATCAACGTCTAAAGAAAACGTTGATTGGTGCACTGCCGGTGGGAATTTTTGGTGTGGGAGAACCATTGTTATTCGGTGTTTCATTACCACTGGGAAAACCTTTTATTGCTGGTTGTATTGGTGGCGCTGCAGGGGGAGCCTTGATGGCATTCTTTCACGTCGGAATTATCATTCCATTCGGTACAGCAGGATTATCCTTGATCCCATTGGTTGGTGACGGACAAATATTGGACTTTCTGATTGCGGTCTTTGGTGCATGGATTGTTGGTTTTCTTGCCAGTATGGTAATTGGTTTTAGTGATCCTGAAGAATAATTCAGGAGATATCTATCCTTAATTAAAATAAATATCGTGAGTGGTATATCTGGTAAACTGAAGGAAGGTATTTATACCCTCCTTCAGTTTTATATTATTGCCGACACAATGACCATCCGGAATGACCAAGTTCAATCCATGTATAATGAGGAACGAAAAGAGTCATTCGAAATCCATTTAGAGCAGCTTCTTGAACATATAATTTATATCTTTTCCCGACTATTTTTTCTACAGATGCCAGATAATAAATGGATTCCTTATTAGTGCATAAATA
>Ga0157359_1000913_pt1 | contig 11531 bp, 12 predicted proteins | sample AttcapACBM3_FD_111482 | JGI IMG/M metagenome (GOLD analysis project Ga0157359, IMG submission 111482) | Fungus gardens microbial communities from leaf cutter ant in Botucatu, State of São Paulo, Brazil - Atta capiguara ACBM3 | ecosystem: Host-associated > Fungi > Mycelium > Unclassified ...
CATTTCCTCTATTCCATATAGAGACAAGCTACTGGCTCTCCTCAAGTGTTGGGATGGTCTGAATCATCCCATCTCTATTTTTGGTACTAGAGAAATCCTCATTGTGGACAACAACAACATTGTCAAGTTCTTCCTTAGAATTGTGAAATATGTCAAGTACAACAAACTGTTGAATAATAATGAAGAAGATATTCCAGCCATTGCAGATTTTGGTCATGTGGCCTAGACACTTATCTACAAAGGGGGTTGGGATAAGATTAAGACAAAAAATCAGAAGATGTCATTTTGTTAATATGTTGCAGCTCAATTCTCTAATAGAACTATGAGTAATTCCAAGAAGAAACCCAATAATAGGAAATCTGTCAACAAACTAGCTGAAGTTTCTAATCTTCTGCCACCTACTTCTTCTAGACCATTCAAGAAAGACTTGAAAGAATTGAATTTTCACAAAAAAAGATAAGAAACTGATAAAGAATGCTAACAAAGATAAATGTTCTTGTATGCAAGCATCATTATCAAATATCAAGAACATTTTGAAAATCAAAGAAAACTTTCCCAATCTGTCTTTAAAGAAAATCAAGAACATTCACAGAATAATTAATAAACTAAGAAAGAAGAAACCCTAAATCAACATAACAACAAAGGGTCTTTTAAGAAGATAGATTAATGTTCCTATAAGTAAAGATAACTAAAATTCATGTCAGGATCTAGCACACATATCATTAATATTAATAGGACTTCAAAGAATATCAAGTCTGATATTATAGCAGATTTTGTCTATAAGATAGCATCTCCATCTGATCTTAATACTATTGAGAAGTATATCAAGAATGTCAACAACATTGTATTAGAAGATATTATATTCCTCTTTTTTTTTTATATATCAACAATTTATTACATAGAGCATGAGGGCAGACTGTGGTAGCTACTTTGTAACTACATACATTTACATAGATATTACATGAGGAAAGAAAGAAAAGAAATAAAGGAGATAAAAAAGAAATATAAAAAAGAAAGAAAGAAAAAAGAGAAGAAAAAAGAAGAAAAAGAAAGAATATAAGTGTCTACGTGAATGAAAAAGCACTTGAATTGAATTGTAGAAAGAGGGAAAAATAAGATACCATATCCCTTCCCAGATTCCAATAACTGTTGAACCTTTGATATTCATGAAGTATATGTTATCTTGTCTTGATAGAGTATGAACTATATAGATATGTAAAGCTCTCCCTAGGAAAGAATCTTAGTCGATATTCACCTATAGAAGCATGATTGGTAATAGCTCTTGTAGCTCAAGCACACAGTGAATTCAAATGACCAAACTGCAATAGCCATAGACCACCTTTGGAGTATGATGGTTCGATAGAATGTAAGTCATCATCTAAGAGGTCAAGAAAGTTACTCCCTCTTAAATCAAATACTTGGAAAGTCATCTTCTACTGTGAGAGAATTGAATTGCACTTAGATTTTTTGCAAAAATCCCAAGAAGATTTGTATGGGAAAGACAGGATAGATACCAAGTTCTTGGTCTCTTTATCGACCATCTGATGAAGTGCCCATTGTTGTTTACTAGAACAGTCCCAGAATTCAATACAATTTATAGAATTCTTGGAAAAGAATTCTCTGAGTTCTGAGGAGATTGCTGTGGAATGTATTTGGTACAGATGGATAGAAGTGTTGAATATCTTTCTTGCAATATGGAGGGAGTCAGTAATGACTACAATATGCTTTATGCAGGGGTCAGTGACAGCTTGATTAATACCACATCTGATTGTAAAGAGCTCAGCCTTAGCAGTGGTAATATTAATAGCCCTATGTAAAGTTTTGATAATGGGTTTGTTAAAGGAGTGGATGTGTGATATGGATGTAGTGACCTGATTCTTGATGCTAGTATCAGATATGACAATGGATGAGAAGGGATCAGAAGAGGCCCTGATAGTAGTTTCTTCCAAGTTTTTCATGTACTTTTGAATATTATATTCCTCTGTCTCTCTCAATCAAAATCTTATTTAAAAATTATAAGTATTACATATTTGATGGAAAATACTAATGTGCCAATTAACTTAAATGCTATGGAATCAATTATCAAGTTCATATATATTTTCAATGGTATAGTCCTTACTTTTAAACCAAGAGTCATCAAAGTATTACCCAAATCAGATATGAAAATTATATGGGTAAACATATAGAATGTCCAAAGTAGTACTAAAGTTAAATGTCTTATTAATAGGTACTTTAATATTAGCAACTATATCATTATAGTAAGAGGAGTAAATATAAATCTAAACATTCCCTTAGTATAAGAATTACTGGAAATAAGACCATGCTATTCTTGCATATTGGTTAAGATGCATTAAATGCAATAGATCTTATATGATAGAACATTATTAATATTTTGCTTGGTGCTACAAAGCAAATTTCAAAACAAAACTCTCATGTCTAGAAATCAAACAGGGCAAACTCTGCTTTCACAGCTTCAAATACTTGAATTGCAAAAATAACTACTGTTATGATCAATGTCTCATGTTTACAAGGTAGTTCACTCATAGACAACAGGTGTTAGGGTTGTTTTTTTATGACTCAATGATTGGCTGCACTATATGCTATTCACATGTATAATCAGTCATTGCCTCATATTGTCAAAGATAAAAGTGGTGGACTTAATTTATTTTCATTTTTCTTTCTATTTTCATTTTCCTCTTGATTTATTTTCTATTTTTCTATTTTCAGAACTTAGGGTTAGGGTTAGAGTGACAAGATCATGCAGTCACATCAAATGATATGGTCACAAGTTATGAAATGCATGAAAGGATGTAGAAGATTCTGAAAGGATGACATCACACAATGTGTACAACACATGTTGACCTTAAGGTAAACACATGGCTATTTAAGGTAGGCTAGAAGTAGTTAGCATGGACCATGAGGTTTTAGTATACAAGATAGACAATCCTATATAGAGTTCTCTATTAAGTTCTCTTGTATTAACCCAATACAAGGTTCATTCACTTGTCCAACTCTAAGAACTTGAGTTTGTAGAATATGTAGTAGTTGAGGCTTTATCATGTTTTTCTTGCTAGTTCCTCATTTCTTTCTTATGTCTTAATATATGTATTACTCATAGTCATAAGTATATATAGCTGTAGATACTACTCTGTATCTTTACACTTTACTAATTGATTCTTTCCCTATCCTTTCTCAAGTCTTTGCCTAAGTTGTAATCTAAGCCAAGCTTGAGGTCGTAGCAACTACCAAGCTGATTCCAACACTTATTTATTTTGGAGACACTACTTCAACAAGAAATGGCATTCTAAGAAGTATCAAGAACTCCAGAATAACAGGAACAAATCAATTTGCTCAGTTGTAGATAGTGATAAAATATGATTTTAAAAAGTCTCAAACTCTTTTTATAGAATATTTGAAAGAACAGAGCTTTCACTGATACTATTTTAGAAACTAACAAAGATTTCAACATTCTTTTTATTTAGAAACCTTCTTGATCTTTTATTTGTACCATTCTGTATTTCTCTAGTGAAGAAGAAGATAGAGAAGTAGATGCTCTAAATCATCCTAATTGGCCTACTTTTTTTAGGCCAAGGATAATGATCACCCAAGAGTTATCTCATATATCAATATGTAACTTTCTAATATGCAATTTTCTTTGAAAAAAGATATTTTCAATCACAAAGATATTAATTGCTTTTCTTTTCTTAATAATGGCAATATCTTTTTCATAATCAATGTATATTCTAATGATCATTCAATAGCTTTGAAGTATTTTAAGGATACTAAAGTTAATATTCAAAATATACTAGTTATAACTAGTGATTTTGATGTTAGAGATAGTAACTAGTTATCTTGTCCTATTCAACAGATCACCACTTATTATTCTGACAATATGAATGATGCAAACTTGGTCATAAATCTAATTTTCCTTTATCCCAACTTCTCAGAAATTGATAACCATATCATTAGTCCAGAGCTCAGATACTCTTCTAACTGTTGATATTTCTATTACTGAAGAATTTATTCAAGAAAAATAACATATTATCATCAAGAATAATAATAAAGAAGAAAAGTTTACTTCTGACCTTGTTGAAACTATAGAGAATATCAATACTTTGTTTATACCAGAAAAAAATTCTCTTTTAAACACATAGTTTAGAAATATGCAAGAATTTCAGAAGACATCTGGTATAAACACTCATGTTGGATCAATATTACTAAATACTCTAAAGACTAGTAGAATGAAGAATGTTTAATGAAATTAGTGAACTACAGATACTCTAAGAAGATTGAAGATTAGAAGACTTTCAAAAGAGTTGTCAAGAAGATTAAACAATCATTTTTAATGACAAAATTCAAGAAATTACATTAAAGAATCATAGACCTTGGAACCTTATGAATGGGATTAAAAAGTACAAATTACTTGTTATTCAAGCACTACAATTCAACAAACAACTCTGCATTGAAATAAGTGATCTTTGGCAGATGTTACATCTTACTTTCAACTTGGCTCAGAATCATCAAATCAATTTGGAGCTTCTGGATGAAATACCAACTCTATCAAAGACCAATTGGCCACTGTTCTCTAACAAAGAATTTAAAAACATTATCAATAATTGCAATAATTTATTCACTCCTGGACCAGATTGAGTATTATGGAAATATCTCAAATCCATTATCAAATATACTAAGTATCTAAGCAATATTGTTAATATTGCTAATGTATACATTAACACAGGTCATTAACTGTCCCACTTCAAGATGTCTTTATCCATCATTATACTTAAGCCCAACAAAGTGGTTTACAATTCTTCATGACATTTAGACCAATTGTTCTTTTGAACACATTGGGGAAACTTGTTGAAAACATTATTGGAGAAAGACTTCAATTCCAATTGATTGCAAAAAACTTTATATATCTAAACCAACTTGGAGGATTTAAACAACATTCTATCTTGGATATTCAAAAAAAGAGCAAAAAATCAAAAAAATCTAGTCTTGTTTCTTTCTTTTGTAGATGATGATCTTTTTATTTCTCAAGAAAAATCATTTGGAAAAACAAACTCTTATCTTTTCTGTAATTATAATATTATTTCATCTGTTATGACCTTGAAGCTTGGCTCAAGTTATAACTTAGGCAAAGACTTGAGTAAGAGTGAGAGATGAAGTCAATTGGTAAAACATAAAGATATAGGATAGTATCTACAACTATATATACCTATTGACCATGAGGAATATATACATTATACATGAGGAAAACAATAAGGAAAATGTAAGGAAACCTCACCTATTATATAAGATGCTGACTGATAAAACATGTGGCACAGCTGATTATAAGTCATAAAGAAGTATTCTCTTAACACCTGTAGTCCATGATATTGAAGATATGAGGGATTGATCATAACAATACTTCTGTTTCAGTATTCATGTTCTCATAAACTAGTCTAGCAATGCTAAATCTCCAACTACATGGGAAGTGACCAATTTCTTGGTTGGCCCAATGATTATTCTTCTTTGTAAGATCAACACAATGAAATAAGGTTCATGCAGTGGTCCTCTCATATACATTTCAATGGGAAATCCTTTTCTTATTGTGTTAGCATTGTGTTTGTTTTTTAAGAATTCAATAGCTATTTCATTTCAATATTGCTTGTCTTGTTCTCCTCAAGACTATAAGGATTTATAGTGTGGTTGTGGGTAGAATGGCATCATTTTGACTGGTGATTGTATGAACTTCATGTATTTGTCCAAATTGTTTATTTTGTCTTAGACAAATGTGGGTTCTGGTGTCTTGAGATGGCTTGATTTCAACAATATTTCATAGAGTTTATATAAGAAAACCTCTTTGTCTTGTACTTGATTCTCTTGTTATTTCCCTTTGTTGATTGGCTTGAGTTGCTTGACTTCTTGATACTCATTTCAATATATGTCTTATATTTCTTTAATATGATTATTAGCATATATGTTTTCTTTTCCTTTATATCTATTTAATTCATCTGCTAGGAGTATTTGGATGTGGTATGCTTGATTCTCTATGTCTCCTTGGATAATATTATATAAATCCTCTGATATGCTGAATATGTCATCTGCTATCTGTGTTTTATAATCATCACTTACTTATAAGATGCTTGTCTCTATCTCTGCTAGTTGTGTGTTTGCAACCTCCACTAGCTTGACAATATTTTGTAATTGCAGCTAAATGTTGGCCATTGTCTTGATTCCTCTTATGATTTTGTGATATTTCTTTGTCTAGTCTTTCTTCTCATTAGTTAAAGTGTTGATTAACACAAGATTGTTGATAGTACAAGTAATGTAGAGGTTAGGGGAAGTGGGTGTAGTGGTGAATTGGTAAGCTATTTGAATGTGAGTTCTCATCTTTTGAGATGTTGGTTTGGAGTTTTATCTTCTCTCTTTATAGGTTTTGACATGAAATTCTCATCCAATAGTCTTGAATTACCTCTCTTGCATGTGGTAATCCTGTTTTAGGGATTCACTGATCATGTTTATTCCCATATCCTTTCCAATGTACTAAAAACTATATGTTGTATTCTTATTTTCTGTAATTTCTAACTTCTTCTACTTTATACTCTTCTTTCTTATTGATAATGTCTGATGGCAGTGCTGATTCCATGTGATGTCCTTTAAACTGGAGCTCTCTGTATTGTGTTAGCAGGTCTTTATTAAACATATTGTGGATCATCTATTCTTCTGGTAGTTCTAGCTGAAATACTCCTTGATCAATATTTTTTGAGATTCTGAAAGGTCTATATCTCTTGAGTCTTTGTGGATTCCTTCTTTTCTTGTCAAACTGCTTCTTTATGGCTTCTTTTACCATTTTTGTCAACTTCTTTGCTATTTCCTAACTTTCTTGTAGTTCTTGAAGAAAACTCTCTAGTTTTGGTAATTCCATTTTCACAGTAAGGTTCCCTTTCTATAAATGATCTTCTAAAGTTAAGTTCAAATAGGGTGTAACCTGTTATTACATGTTTCTTGTTATTATATTGGAATTACACTACTGATAACCATTCAGTCTAATCATCTTGCTGATAATTGATATAATATCACAAAAACATTTCCACCTCTTGGTTTATTTGTTCTGTTTGACCATTCATTTGAAGATGATAGGCTGTTGACAATGTTCTTTTTATCCCTAGTGCCTTTGTCAGGTCTTCCATGAATTTTGAGGCAAATTGTAGTCCTTTATTGCTAAGAATTCTTCTTAGTATCCCATGTAATTTCCAAATTTCATCCCAGTAGATTTTAGCAATTTCTTCTGATAATACTGTTGTAGTTGTTGCTTTTATCTTGGTGAATTGATCCACTATAACTACTATAGTGTCTTTGTCTTTTAATTTTGGGAGTGGTCCTATGATATCAATACTAATTTCCTACCATAGTCTTTCTAATATTTCTAGTAGATAAAGTTCTCTTGCTTTCTTCATATGTTACACTTTGTTTTATTGACACTTGGTATATCCTTGAATGTATTTCTTAACATTGTCTTTGATCCTTGGCCACCAATAATTCCTCTTGATTAACTTGAGCATTCATTGTTGTTCTAGATATTCTATGTCTGCTGGATCATAGTTTTTCTGTAGAATTTGCTCTCATATTTTCTAGTTGTTTGGAACATAGATTTTTTCTTCCACATAGACAATTTCATCATCTTTCTATACTTGTCTTTCATTCTTGTTTAGTTTCTTCAAAAGTTCTTGCTCTCTAGTACTGTTTCTTTATATTTCTTCCAATAATATGGTTTCTTCTACCACTTGATTTCTTTGAATGATTGTTACTTTTGCTATTGTGATCTTCCTTGTTTATATTTCTTCCTTGAGTAATTGAATGTCCTTGTTATCTTCCATAGTATCCACTTGATCTTTTCTTGATAATACATTGGCTTTAGTGTTTGTCTTTCCTAGTATGTAGCATAGTGTGAAATTGTAATCTTGCAACTTTAAGTACTATCTTGCTTACTATCCATTTAATTTATGTGGCTCTCTAAAATAGTTTAGATTTTCATGGTTTATCCAGACTTCAAATCTTTCTGTAGCATTTAGTAGATATTATCTCTATTTAGTCAGGACTTCTACTATTGTAAGTAGTTCTTTATTATAGATTTCATAATTTCTTTTTGTCTGTTACATCATTCTTGATAGAAGTACAATGGGTTTCTATTTTTCCTCCTGTTTCTAGAATAGTACTCTTTCTATTACATGTCCTGAAGTATCCATTTCAACTTGGAATTTTCCTTCCCTCTTTGGCAGAGCAAGTACTAGTTAACTTGTGATTTTATTTTGAGTTCCTTAAATGCCTTTTGATGTTTCTATTTTTATTTCCATTCTTTCTTTTCTTTGAAGTATCTCTCTCATACTTTCTCAAAGAGCTCAGAAAAATCCAATACAAAGCTGCTTTGTGGATTCTAAATACTTTTCACACTCCTTCTATTCTAAGAATTGAAGCAATTAGTAGGTTAATTCTTATATACTTACATTTTCAAAAACTGAATAGAAGATATCAACTTAGGATATTTACACTTTCTTCTAATCATGCTATTAAATCACTTCTTGAAAGCAGACATGTTAATAGCTCTCATTCTTATTAACTCTCCTTGGAAATCTCAAGATCAATAGTTCTATTGTAGATGCTAATAACTATCTTAATGGAATTTTTCCTCATTTGATTCCCTTAATAGTGAATTCTTCTCTAGCTCTATATTAGTTAACAAACTTAATAATATTGTCTTAAATGTATTAACCAATTCTAATACTGTCATCATTGCTTCTAATGCAAGTATTAGAAATAATATTGCCACTTTCATCATATACATTTATTCTTACTCTAATTTCATCAAGAAAACTCTTTATCATGTTGTTGGAGTTACTATGACCAAAGCTGAATTATTTTCTATCAAATGTAAAATTAATCAGGCTCTCCAAATCCTGAATGCCTCCTACATTATCACTGATGCAATTCATGTAGCTCAAAGAATATTTGATTCCACTATTCATTCTTATCAACAACAGTTGATTACTATCTTGAAGAAACTTAGATTGTTCTTTAATAAATATCCTTTCAACTCTGTTAAATTTTGGAATTGTCCAAGTAATGGTAAATGGTCTGTTTATAAATCAGTTGATAAAAATATGAAAAAATTCAATCTCTCTCCATTATTCTCTTATAAAACATCATGGGATTTTAGCAAAAAGAATGAATATGATAGTATTATTAGAAACTGGCAAATGACATTTCAAGTGTCTTGTTATGATCTCAAGTCCTTAGAGTGGGACAGAAGAACAACTCTTGTATTGAGTAACACAAGAGAACTCAATAGAGATCTCTTTACAAACTAATCTACCTTATATACTACTACTGATAGTCCATGCTCACTACTGTGCACCCTATCCTAAATGACTATATATAGCACATGAGGTCAACATGTGGTATACATGTTGTATGACATCATTTGTTCTAGACCCTTCTACTCTGTTCTCTGCTTCTGTCTTTAACCCTAACCTTATGTTCTAAAAATAGAAAATAAGAAAATAAAACAAAATGAAAATGAAAATGAAAGATAAAATAGAGAAAACTAAGTCCACCATTTGTAAACTTGACATGTCTGACTTCCAAGGCAACTACTTTCTCAATCCTCAAACAATAATCTCTACAATATTAAACTCTTGTATATCAAAGGGAGTTTATAGATCAAGTACTTTAGTTACTCAAATTCACTATATGCCAGAGCTACTTAAGCTATCACAAATCATGCTCTGATAGGAGAATATCATCTAAGACTTTTTCCAAAAGAAAACTTTAATTGTCTATGTAGATTCTATTCAATTGAAACTAAATGCTATATTCTCTATAAATATAGAAGGTTCAACAAGTATTGGAATCTAATGAGAGAAATATAAAATACCTAGTCAGTTTATGGTCTTTCTTAAATTTAATCTAGGTGCTTTCTCTTTTCATGAAGGCATCACCTAGCAAAGCAGTCTTTTCTGCTTAACTTGTAGTTATTTAATTTGTTTCTTTTCTCTCTTTTATTTTTATTTTTTATTTTTTCTTTTATTTCTCTTCTTTTTATATAGTTAGTCCTTATATATGTAATTATCAAGTATCTACCACAGACTGCTATTGCATCTTATATAATAAATTGTCAATTTTTAAAAAAAGTTGATATTATGGGTTGATCTCTATCATTATGACTTAATGTAGCATTAACTATGGTAATACAATACATTCCAGTACATTTACTTCATATCTTTAGTTTTGGTCTAGTTGCTGATGTATTCTTTCTTCCAATCACTAGACCAAGACTACCAACTATCTCTAATATATATATATTAAGTCTATTACTCTTATATCTCACTTATACTTTAAGAGAATACTCTTATTTTACTAATATGATCCCAATCACTATCATGACTATCTTTTTAATTGTAGAATTCATGATCATATTTCAAATAAATTCTGAGAGCTAAGAAGTTTTAGATAGGTATTGTAGTAATTACTTAAGTCATAGTGATATTAAATAGAGTTTACAAGATAAGAAGTTCTATTAGATTTATATCATGTATCCAAGTGATGTTACATTAATGTAATATGTCATGTGATCTCTCTGTGGATACTTAAGTAAGTAAATAAATATTAAAGTAAGCATCAGTTTGTTTGTTCAAATTCAAAGATATTTATTAATAAATTTGTTCAAAAATAAGAAAGAAAGATAAAGAATTGTGTTATGAGCTATAAATATATTTTTACTATCAGTCATTGGTTAGAGTAAAAAGATATACAAATTAATATGTAAGTAATAGTTATAATCTGTAAAGAAACCTTTTGTTATCCAATTCTCTTCTATTTTATTTATGTTTAGTCTTTTATTATCTAAGATTATTTGCTCATCCATACTTAGTTTAGATTGCAACTTAAATAAAGGCTTAGTGAAAAAGAGAGAAATTATTAAGTAGTAAAGTTGTAATGTTATTACAAGATGAATTACTCACTTATTTGTGATATCTAAACTTTGGGTGAATTTTCAGAGGTTTAGAAGTGATTCAGAAGTTCAATAATAATGAAGGAAATGTATAAAAATCAATAAAGATCAATAAATGATAAATGATGTTGTTAAGTTTAAGGTTTAATTCTTAAATATAAAGATAATGTGTATACAAAAGAGTAATAGTCTGTGTGTAAGCTATTTCTATTACACAATCAATACTTATACCTGATAAGAGCTGTTATCTGTTATAGCAGATATTAAGCTAATTTTAGAAGGTAACTAATTATATTGATATATTAATATACTTATAATGTTAATTACTATGTGATATATCATATATTATCAGAGATAGTTTAATAAGCACTTTCCAATGCAAGTTTAATTATATAAATTTATCAAGCTATTCTTGAGATAATAGCTAATGAAACTTATAGTTACTAATGATCTGATATTTCTAAGTTCTTGGACTTTATTTAACTTAGAAACTAACAGTTGGAAGCTCAAGACTATAATGCTTAATATAAGACTAAGA
>Ga0157359_1000914_pt1 | contig 11522 bp, 6 predicted proteins | sample AttcapACBM3_FD_111482 | JGI IMG/M metagenome (GOLD analysis project Ga0157359, IMG submission 111482) | Fungus gardens microbial communities from leaf cutter ant in Botucatu, State of São Paulo, Brazil - Atta capiguara ACBM3 | ecosystem: Host-associated > Fungi > Mycelium > Unclassified ...
AAACTGTTGGTGGAGAGCTGTTAAAGCAATATAAAACAAGTGAATATTACTTCAACTAATTAATAACAGTATATCTACTGGGATTTATACATCCAGGATGTCTATATTACTGATCTATTGTTATAGTATACTCTGAGCCCTTATTTTTAATCTTTCTTTTTCCTGTTTCCTGATCTTATATCTCTTTTCGATGATAAAGGAAAATATGACCACTGGACATGACAATACATGATGGTGGAAGGTGCTAAAACAATATTGTCAGGTCACATAGTACATGCATGTTGTTCTCATAGTAGACATATGAACTTGAGAGTAGAATAATTTGAATGTGTGCACAAACCATGTACACTAGTATATGTTGTAGTAATAAAGTGAGGACTCCTGGTTGAGTTTCTCTTGTAATCATATAAGAGATACCTTTGAATTACTATTTAAGTTTTAGCCTCAAGTTGTTAGGGTGACTGGTTGTTAAATTGGAGCATAGATGACAATCGCAAGGTTCTAGAAGCCTTAGAAATCACTCTGATAGCTCAGGAATCATCCAGTAAACTATGGACAACTGTAAATGACTAAAAGTCAAAAACATGTTCACAATATATTGTACATATGATCAGGTAACATACTAACTAAGTAAAATATAATTCCAGATCTAAGTCCACATTAGCTATGCTAGAACTGAGAAAATCACTTCTAACACTAGTGAAGTTCATGGGGTTTAGTAGACTTTCACAATCTCTAGAAAGTTCTAAGTATATTGATTAAAGAAGTACAAGTGGCACTTACTTCCAGAGAGAACAGAATAAGACCTTTGGGAGTGACAACTATCCTAAATACTACTAGAGTTCTAATCTGGTGGAACAACACTGACATAACTAAAGAATAATAGTACCTAGATAGTCAGAGACTCTGGTGGAAATATCTAGAATATTGTCTGGAAATGGCAAATACTTATCTGATGGTTAGTGGAACATGAAGTGATGTTACTGAGATATTGGTAGTAGTTAGAATTAGAGTACAAGTATAATGGAGCTAATGTTATGAAATCTGTAATCTTGGCAATAGATAATAGATATCACAATATAATGTCATATATCTATTTAACTCTATCATGAATAACACTTTTCTAGCATCTGATCTGCCTCAAATATCTGTGGAAGAGGATATTTTCCTTCTTAGTCTACTTATCCTCTTTTGGTATAAATTTACCTGATTTCTTTACTGATTATATGGCTTCTCATGATTTCTATAGAGCTCTAAACTTCATTTTCAAGAACTCTGGTGTACCCAGTGTAGTTATCTGTCTTCTCCAATTCTTGAATATAATCTTAGTTACTAAGTACTAGTATTTAAGATGCCTAGCTACTTTGTAGTTCTTTAGTTTGAAAATCAACTAGTGTAGTGCACTATTTTGGGTGTTTATGCTCAGAAGTCTAACTTTCTTCATGTTCTGCTTCTTATTAATATTCTCTTCCCAAATATGACTACTATAACATGCAGAAGCATAACACATCTACTGAAGCTAAGGTTATTTAGAATCTACATCTGTACATGTTAAATAATATTCTCATAACTTAATACAAAAGTAGTCTTTTATCTTTACTCAAAGGCTTAAGTTATAACATCTTGAGTGGTAGTATATAAATAGGGATCTTTTTTTTGTTCCTCTCTACTTAAGGTCTATATAAATATTAGAATAGGAACTAAGAATAAAGACTCAAAAAATAAGAAAAGTATATTGTTAGAGAAACCGGTGAAGTCTGCAGAGTTGAGTGGACTTTTACAATCTCTAGAGAATCCTAAGTTGTATTTTTCACAGTTTTCAAGTACATAACTCATCTTCAGGGAGTTCTAAGAAAATAGAATGAAGTTTCTCAAAGACAACAGCTATTCTAAATACTTAGGAGTCCATTCTAATTAGATAAGACATTAGGTGGAATATTTGCTAACCTAATCAAAAATGATGGATGAAGAAACATTGAAAAATGGTGGAATCTTATTGGCAGTAGCAGAAGAGAGTGAGTTATTGTAATTATAGAAACAATGTTGAACAGAAGTCTGGCAGAGTTAAAACTTGAGATTTTAGAAAAGAAATCTACAAAATTAACAATAAACATTGGTAGTATTTGTAACTCAAATTTTGGTAAAGTGACAGATTATCATAGGCTAACTTCTGAGACTTCTGCTTTCTGACTTCTAATTAGAACTCTAACCATATTTAGGTATACTTCCCTATCTATTTTAATTTTCACACAGATCAGCCTCTTATATTTCATCTTCTGATAGCTTGTCATCTAGACTCCCAGTCATTCTATATTTTAGAAACTGTCTCTATAATGTCTTTTGAGTTAACTCTTATACTATTATTCCTTAGCCACAGTTCCAACTGAAAACTAAGTCTAAGTATAAAACTAAGTAGATACTCTGTAGTCTCCAGTCTGAAAATTGACCATGATTCAACTAAGAATCTTCTTCTTACTTTTTCTTGATTATTTGAAATTATAATTATACAATAGGCAGTAGGCACAATACATAAGTTGAGGCCAAGATTGTTATCCAAGATTATATTGCCCATCTATAAATAAGCTTCCAAGCTTGATCCATAGTCCAGATACTTATCCAATCTCATAGATTTCCACATCTGTTTCCCAAATAAGTTTCTATACTTGATTTAACCTTTTTTTATATACATCTAATCATGGATATTCACTCAAAGCAAGTTCCATTCTACCTTGCCTTCATCCATTCTGCTATTCTCTTGACAGTATCTTGATACAGATCTCTTTATATCTACTTTTTCTTTTAGATTGCTGTGGCTTAAAGCAAGAAGTACTAGTTGAAAATTAATACTCTGAAAGTCTACTAAGTAAATGAACTATGAGGTTGTAGAATTAAGCTAGTGAAATTCTGCTACTCAGTCAGATATAAAAATGTCTGCAGTGTTCTTTCACAAGTTTGCTTTTAAGCCAAAGCCAGTACTTTTTTGCAATATCAACAACTATCCAAGATCTTCTCTACCTTCCACTCTTCTTCTCCATCAATCATGATCAGGTCTGGAAAGAGACTAAAACATCTTCTGGAGATTAGATCATCAAAAGCAGTAGTAAGCTTGACCACTAGAAATACTAGATATAATCTTTGTAGTGTGGGAAGAAGCTTGAGACAGTATATTACAAAATGAACTACTTACTTGTTTGTGATATCTGAACCTTGGGTATACTCTCAGAGGTTTAGGAGTGATTCAGAAGTTCAATAGTAATAACAATGATAATTGATAATAATTGATCAGAGATAAATAATCAATGATAAATGATATTGTTAAGTCTGAGGTCTAATTCGCAAACACAAAGGTATATATATAAAAGAGTGATAGTCTGTGTACAAGCTGTTTCCATTGTATAATTAATACTTGTACCTGATAAGGCTATTATTTGCCATAGTAGATATTAGGCTAATTTTAGAAGGTAATTATATTGATATGCTTGTATTTCTATGTATACTGATTTTCATATGATATATAATATATTATCAGAAACATTTTGATGAGAGCTTTCCAATACAAGTTTGATCATGTAAATCTGTCCAGTTGTTCTTGAAATAATAGCCAATGAAACTTATAGTTACTAATAGTCTAATATCTCAGTAATCTGTTATCACTTTTGTACATTCAGGATATATACAAATAACCCTCATTATTTTGTAACAACCAACACTGTAATGGCAAGATATACACAAACTTACATATAACTGATATATTTCCATCACTTTCATATCGGAGTTTACAAAAGGAACTTGACAGAGTTCCCTCTACTACAACATACACTATTTATACTAATATATCATGTTCTGTGCTCTGCACTAGTTACCCTACCCTAAAGCTATATGTGTTGACTAGAAGTTCACTATGTTTTAACTATAAAATAGATATACTATAGTTATATCTTCTGCCTTCATTATACTAGAACCTTCTACTATCTTCTGGACCTATGACATCACCTCATGTGATCTTCCATCACTAAATAAAAGAAAGCTAAACTAAAAGAAAATCATAACAAAAAAATAAACTCTGTAAAATCAAAGTAAAACTATATTAAAAGAAATGAAGTCCAGGAGTGTATTATAATATATTTGGGGCTTTCTAGTGCAACTTGGTTTATGAGAATTGGTCCATTAGTCATGGAGATACAAGTTAAAATAAAGTTTATAACATAGTATAACATGAGTTCCACTTGTTTCTCTACTATATAAGATCTGAGGCAGTAATGAGACAACTTGGCAGAATGGCATGTTATGTGGATGTCCTATTATAGACTGATTTCTGAGACTTCTAAAAATTTCCACTTCATAACCTTAGATAAGATACTTACTAGTTTTAGAGATACATTTACATTTACACTTACTCATATACAGATTAGCCTTTCACATTTCACTTATCACCTAGATTCCAGATTTTTTTATATCTTAGAAACCATCTCTATAATATCTTCCTAATTATTCTCTATACTATTATTTCCTTAGTCACAGTTCTGTTTACAAAACTCAGTATTTAAGACCAAGTAGATACACTGTAGTTTTCCCAGTCTAGTAATTGACAAACTAAGTGAGTTGCTTTTTTTCTGTTATCTCTATCTCTTATTTGAAATTGTAACCATGTAATAGATAGTGGCACAACATATAACTTGAGATAAAGGTTATTACATATATAGTTAGTCACAAGTCCACAGATAAGCTTCTATGCTTGATCTGCAACATAAGTATCTCTACCTATTTTATAAATACTCACATCTATTCCTAGATAAGCCCTAAACTTGATCTAACCCCTCTTCCAAGCAACTAACCATAGATATCTACTTGAAGCAAAAATTATGCTTGATATGTTCAAGAAGTCTAGAAATATCTTATTACTAGGGCAGAACACAAAGGTGGGAGAGTATATTCTCAAATATAGTATTTGACCATGTTTTCTTAAAACTTGCAAATAGCAGACCTTGCCTCTTCTAATGTAGACTTTATACAATTAGTAAACTTCAAGACACTCTCTAGCTTTAATCTTCTTTGGTGAGGTTCAAACCCCATCCATGGTAATCATCCTATGTTGAGAAGAAACAGTAGTTGCTGTGTGGAAGAGTATATATGATTGTTGTGCTGAAACTCTATCAGCAGAAAAAGACCTTGCTAGTTACTCTGCTACTCATTAATGAATATTCAGAGATATTGCTTGAGCTTTTGATTCATAAACTCTGTTTATTCATTCAATTGAGGGTGCTAGACTGTAGACAAAGCAATTTTGATTCTAAGTATCCAGTCAAGTTCCTTGGTAAAGAATACTACAAACTGTAATCCTCTATTCAAAACAATACAAATGGGAAGGCTGTGAAGCTTTCAAATGTGGTGTAGAAAGAGTGTAAGCTGGAATGAAGTGAGCCCTCTTTGAAACAGAGTCTACTATTATCATTACTATGTTAAACTCTGCAGACTTAGAGAGTTCCACAATGAAGTTGACATTGATGGTTTTCTACCTTGCATTTGGCACAGATAGTGGATGTAGTTCTCCTGGAGATAAGTAATAAATAGACTTAGTCTATAGACATAGATCACAAGTACTGACATATTGGCCAATGTACCTGAATATTTGAAGCCACAAGTAGCTCTGTAACACCAGTTCCAGAGTCTTCTAATGCTTAGCATGCCCAGAAACCTTTGTATTATAATAAAGGGAGACAATGTGCTGTCAGAAGTTTGAAATATTAGAAATATAATATAGACCTTTTCCCAAAAAAGAAGCAATCTATCTACCTCTGACTATTCAGAAGACTGTATCAACTTGGAGAATAATTGACAAAGTTTTCTAGCCATGTATACTACAAGTTTCTCTTACTGATCTTCTTTGTTACTCTAGTGAATGTCTGTTAGAAGATTATGTTCTTCTTCTTCAAATGCTAGCCCTTCTATTACATATATTGCTAGAAACTCTGGCTTAATTAAGACTACATCCTCATTATCACATAAGCCATTACTATGGCCTAGCCTTTAAGACAGTATATCTGGCTTTCTTATAAACTTATCTGGACAATGATGTAGAACAAAATCAAACCTTAACAGGTATAATGACTACTATGCTTGTCTGTAGTTAAGTTTGTTGGTTATTATCAAGTACTTCAAGTTCTGATAGTCTGTTCAAATCTCTTGTAAGTTTGGGTAGACTTCACTTGACTCAAACACCAAATACTGAGTGCTCAAGGCTATAATACTTAATGTAAGAGTAAGAAAGCATTTTTTTTTAGATCAACAATTTATTACATGGGGCATGAGGGCAGGCTGTGGTAGCTACTTTGTAGCTACATACAAAACAAGCAAACTACATAAAAAAGGAAACAAAAAAAGAAAAGGAAAAATGAAAAGTAGAAAAGAGATAGAAAAAGAGAAGTAGAAAATAGAATAGAGTATTCTCTTGAAAGATTATCTCAAGCCAATCGCAACTATCTAATTGCATTATTGAAGGCAAGAACACTGCTATTGAACTCTAAGAAGAGAATGAAATGACTCAGGGAGTCTCTTTTTAAATTCCAGTAATTGTTGAACCTTCAACACTTGTAGAGAATATGATATCTTGACTTGATAGGATACTGACCATATAAGCATTTGAAATCTTCTTTTGGGAAAAAGTGTAGTCTGTATTTACCAATTGGAACATGATTTACAATAGCTCTTGTTACTCTAGCACATAACAAATTGGAGTGACCTATAAATTTCAACCATGATCCACTGTTAATATAGGATGGCTTGATGAGATTGTCTTCATCATTAACAAGTTCAAGGAACTGCCAACCCTTCTGATCTGATGCTTGGAATGTCATTTTTCAGTTTTGAATCATATTGTCACATTTGCTCTTCATGCTGAAGTCCCAGGATGACTTACAAGAGAGTAGCAGAGTTTGTTGAAATCATTTGGTATCTCTGTCTACAGATTTGAATAGAGGCCAATCATATTGGCTAGGGCATTTCCAAAAGGCAATTGAGTTGTTGCTATTAGTGAGGAAAAATTTCCTGAGTTTCTTAGAAATGGAAGTTGAGTGTATGTGGATTGCTGAATCAAATATCTTCTTTGCAGCATGGATAGAGTCTGTGACAATGACAATTTTTGAAATCCCCAGTAGATGGCCTGATTGATGCCACATCTAATGGCAAAGAGTTTGGCATCAGTTGAGGTAACATTAGCCACATAATGAATTGTTTTAACAATGGATCTGTTATGGATGTGAATATGAGTGATAGAAGTGGCTATATTATTCTTGATGCCAGCATTAGAAATGATGAGAGCATGTAAGTGGTTTAGCAAGGACATGATAGTGATATTATTGAGCTGATTGGAGCAATCTTCAAGATTGTTGTTACTGCATTTGATAAAAGAATGAAATGAAAAATGACTAGAAATGACATCAATAAAATGAAAACCAGGAGAGAACTCTGTATTTAGAGGATTGAAAGAAGAAAATACTTTATTAAATCTATTGTCCATGTCAACAATAGTACCTTTGATATTTTCCCTTTGATAATGAATTAGTGAGTTCAGAGAGAGAGAATGGGAAGTATGATTGTAGGATGGTCTTGACTCCAGTAATACATGCAAGATGTGATTATGAGGAAGTGAGTATGCTCTTAATTGAGCTCGACTACTGAGCTTGCATAGGTGAAGATTAATGGGTATAAGTCCAATAATGGTTTCAATCCCAAAGGATAGGGAGGTCCAGAATACTCTAAGAATCCAAATGGTGGCTCTTTGTTGTATATGGTTGAGGACTCTAAGTGGATATGATAATGGTGCTTTCTTGTAGAACGAAAGTTGGAATCTATATAGGGCAATAGGAAGAGTACAACTTCTGTATAGAAGTTGTTTGAGGAATGAGGTCTTGAGTGGAATTACTAAGGACTTTCATATATTTGATGGTTGAAATTGCTTTGTTGGCATAAAAGTTGATGTGTTGATGGAATGATAGTTTCTTGTTGAAGATAAATTCTAAATATCTCCATATATCCTTGGGCTTCAATACTGGGCCACTGATTTCTGATAAATCAAGAGAGAAAGGATTGAAGACTCCCTGTGACCTAGAGAAATAGAAGACTTCCATCTTTTCATGTTCTAGTATGGGGCCAAACTTGTTTAAGATAGAAGAGATGATGTTATAGCTATAAAAAAGAAATGAGTTCAAAAAAGTCAAAGATTTGCTCTATGCAATGAATAAACCATTGTCAATGAAGAATAGAATAGAAACTGGAATTTTTAAATATTTTAAATGTTTTTTGAGAATGTGAAAAACTGGAGAAATATATAAGGCAGATAAAATGGGGGAAAGGGCCAAGCCCTGCCCCATGCTAACATCAACATCGAAAAAAGAAAAGAAAAAATTGTTCCAATGGTATTATGTTTTCCTACCTACTAGATAATTTGAGACAAATTGGACTACTCTGAAATCATATCTAGCCTTTTTCAGAATAAGCAGAAAGAGTCGATGGTTTAAGGATGGAAAGAACTGGGTGATATCAAATGCCAGTGTGCTTGTCATATTGTTTTTGGACCACTCTGAACAAATGAAGTAAGTAAAAGCAATATCAGTATCCAATGTTGATCTTTGCTTGAGACCTCCCAATTGGTATGAATGGATGAAATTGTTCAAGATCAGGAGAAATTGAAGGTGTTTGCTGATGACTTTCTCAATGAGTTTACCTAGCATGTTGAGAAGAACTATAGGTCAAAATGATTTAGGAGAATTGTAAGACTCCTTGTTTGGTTTTGGGATAACAATAGTCATTGAAGATTTGAAGTGTAATGGCCACAAACCTAACCCAAAATATGCAATAGCAATACTTATAATCTATCCAAGACATGCTTCATTGTTGATGATGCACTTGAGATGACTCCAAGACAGCCTGTCTGGTCCAGGGGTAGACGAATTGTTATACTTATTAATGGCCTTTGTGAACTCTTCTTTTGAGAATGGAAGCCACTCTTCAGATGATTTGTCAGGGATTTCTTCTAAAATATTGATATTGACTTGATGGTTTTGAGCTAAGTTGAATGTAGAGTAGAGAGCATGCCAAAGGTTGTTAATCTCTAGGCATGGATGGTTATTGTACTTGATGGCCTCAATTGTCAGGAGGTTTCTTTTCTTGATCCAGTTCATAAGTTCTCAGAGTTCTCTTGCCTTGTTTGATATTTCTTGGATCTTTTGATCAAAGAATGAGTGTTTAGTACTTTTCACCATTTTCTTGAACTACTTCTAGTTGATCTGTATTTCTCCAGGTTTCTGCTATAATTAATGTCCTACCAACTCTTTGAGTGCCTGGAGATATTGACAATTTTTAAGTTCTTTTCCTAAGCACTTTCAATGGCTTTAGCAAATGAATCGACAGCCTTTTCAAGTGACTTGATGTTGGTAAGATAAGAAGTGTCAATGATAGTGATATTCTTGATCATATCTTTGATGAATGCCTTTTCTTCCATACTGCCTTTGATGATAGAGCATTTTCTATTGAGAATATGTTGTTCCTCAATCAGAATAGTGATGGTGAGAGAGGTGTGATCTGAAGCTAGCCTCCACTCAGGGTGGGTAGTGTGGTTATCCAGCTCCTCAGAACTGTATCTGAGAAGCATGAGGTCAGTGACCAAATTTGCACTCTGATTGTTATCTGAATATCTAGTAAGGATGGGGTTACTAGAATAAGACAGACCTAAAGAAAGAGAGTCCGTAATGTCTATAAGTAAGTCACTATGAGTTGAATGGTAAGGATACATCAGATCTCAGAAATTGTCTCTGATGTGAAAATCTCCTGTCATAATGTTGATTGAAAAGAACATGTTATTGTTGTTGAAGAAAGAAATTAGTGAAATATCCCTGTGATTGAGAATATCTTTGCAAAGAGATCAAAAAGGAGAAAGTCTAGTATTTACATAAGTGATGACTCTTGGATAGTCATAGATACTTGGAGTTGTATTTGCAAACACAAGCCAGTTGGAATGGTTTGGTACTTCAACTAGTTCTTCTCCATCTCTATTTCTTGAGCTTGGAATAGTATGGACAGTTGACCAGGATGTTTCTTGAATAAAAATTATGTCAAATTCAGAATGAGTTTCCAGAATCATGTTGACAATGAGGTTATTCTTTTGCACATTTTGCAAGAATATTTTGATGTTTTTGATAATCATTGCTTATTGCCATTTATGGTTGAGTAAATCAATTGGGCCCTGAAATCCCAGAGTTCCTAATAATTTTTCATGTGCCACTCTTTGTTGAAGCAATGGCACCAGAATAGACAGATGTTGGAATCTGCTTGGTGGTCACTCTTGTAGTTGATATATTTGAAAGAATAGGGGCATTGTTTGCCCTGTTTGGTTTTGAGATAGGGAGGGTTGGTCTTGAAGTTTGCCTTGCAACACTAGGTGAAATGGCAGTGGTGTTTGACCTTTTGAGAGCCATTGCACTTTAGGCACCTAGTACCTTAAAAGTAGCACATGAAGGTGGTATGTTCCCACTTCCAGCAGTTCTTGCACTGTAGGATGCTGGAGTTCATGTTTGTGCTGTGAATAGTAGCAATAAAGCTGCCAACATTGAAGTAGTGGTTGATGAGTGTCTTGGCTCTTGAGCTACTTTGAGAGTCCCATATGTCAATCCAAACTATCACTATATTGGATTTAGGAGATACTTTGATAATATATGGTTTAGACACAATGTTGACATTGTCAAATATATGTGTTGATTTGATGAAAGATTCTATTACTTCAGAGTTGATAGGTATGTTAGTGCCTTCCATCATATAGTGAATACTGAGGATTTTAAGATACAATTTCAATTGGGGAAGTCATGTATATTGAATGTCCTTGGAATCTACATTGTTGCAATTTTTGATATATTAGCTAATTATGCTGATGTCAGACAGAGACATGACTCTGTTGGATGTAATGATTAGACCTAGAGGAGTCTAGAGTGGTCTGGAAGGACTTAGGGTCTAGAAGGATTGAGAAGAGTTAGAATGACATCAAGGGACATAGGTTCCTCATAGTGTATACATGGTGCACATATGTATGACAGAGATTAGAGAGTATGATGTCAAGGCACATGGACATAGCATGGTGGCCTTGAGGAAGATGCATGGAAGATAAGTAATGGATATGAGGACAGGGCATGGATATTAGGGTAGGCATAGAGAAGTCATAGCACAGACCATGAGGACTTTATATAAATAGTTGGTAGAATACTGTTGTGGTTCCCTGTCGAGTTCTCTTGTAAATACACAACTCATGTTCCCCACTAGATATCCCTGTTGAGAGATTTACTTGTAGTACTGCTATTGGACATTGTGTCTAGTGGTTGCCACAATACTTGGTATTGTCATTGCTCACAGGGACAATAATTTGCTTGCAGGAAGGGCCTTGAGTAGTCATGTTGATCCTAGGTCTATGTATTCCAGAATTGTTAAAGATTGACTTGTTGAGTTCTTCAATCTTCTTGTTCAAGAGTTCCAGGAAG
>Ga0157359_1000915_pt1 | contig 11516 bp, 11 predicted proteins | sample AttcapACBM3_FD_111482 | JGI IMG/M metagenome (GOLD analysis project Ga0157359, IMG submission 111482) | Fungus gardens microbial communities from leaf cutter ant in Botucatu, State of São Paulo, Brazil - Atta capiguara ACBM3 | ecosystem: Host-associated > Fungi > Mycelium > Unclassified ...
TTATAACAGTGGGATGTTTACCAATAGCCGTATGCTTTATGGCTTAGCTCAACAAGGCAATGCGCCAAAAATTTTCAAAAAAGTAAATAAACAAGGTGTACCTGTACCAGCAGTTTTGTTGTCTGCATTACTGATTTTTGGCTGTGTTCTTTTAAATTACTTCGTACCTGAAGATGCTTTAAGCCACTTAATGTACATTGTAGTTGGGGCATTGGTATTAAACTGGGCGATGATCAGTATGACTCACCTCAAGTTTAAATCAGCAATGAAAAAACTCGGTCAAAAAACTCACTTCCCTGCACTTTGGGCACCATTTAGTAACTATTTGGTTTTAGGTTTCATTGCTGTTGTCCTCTACATTATGTGGAGCCAAGGCTTTAAAGAATCTGTGATGATGATTCCGATCTGGATCGTTCTCATGTTTATTTTATTTAAAGTCCTTAATTCTAAAGAGCAGTAATCTAATTTTTTGTACTTAAAACTATAAAAAGTCATTGCTTAGGCAATGGCTTTTTTGTTTATAATCATAAAATTATGCGCCCTTAGCTTAACTGGATAGAGCAGTTGCCTCCTAAGCGACCGACGTGGGTTCGAGTCCCGCAGGGCGCACGCATTTAATTAATCCTTCACTTCAGTCAACAATGTTTCAGCTGCAAGCTTGCCCAAATTATTAGAAGCAAGCGGACTATCGCCCGTTAGTAATTTACGATCTCTATGACATTGCCCTGTAATACCAGTGTTCAAAATCTTCACACCAAGTTTTTCAAGGTTCTCACCGACTAACCATGGTAAAGCCCCTGGCATATAACCAATATCGATATTTGCCCCCTTATCTAATGAGTCAGGGAATACACAAATTTGATAATCTTTAAAAATATAATTCTCAGGCTGTTCATCTACTGCCGCAGCAAGTAACGAAGCTGGTCCATGACATAACGTAATAATAAATTTGTCTTGTTCAACTGCCCACGTAAGAACTTTTTTGACATCTAGACTATGTGGAATCTTAGCTAAAACACCATGTCCGCCCGGAATAAATACAGCCGCGTATGGAGAGTTTTCACTAACTACTTTTTCTAAAATATCGGCAAGTTTTAGCGGATTTTTTAATTTATCGGCATATTTATGGAAAGTATCTAATACCACTTGTTCTTGCTTTGGCATGGCCCACATTTCAAGTTTGGCAGGATTACCTGAAAGGGTCGCAACATCAATTTCAAAGCCAGCATTATCTAAATGAAACATCGGTAAAAGCATTTCTACTGGGTGGTTTCCTGTAGAAAAGAACTTACCATTTTGCATCTGGATATAGCGCTCATCGGTCGCAATCATTAAGACCTTTTTTGTACCTGTATACGGCGTTGGGTAGGTCGTACCATCGTAATCTGTTTTAGGAGCAGTATATTGACTCAGTGAATATGGTGATGGAAAGAATGCATTATCTTCTGCCAAATCTGGAGTCGGATTTTTATCATTTGATGCTGGGGTATTCATTGTTATCATCCTTTAGAGTTGAAGAACGAAATAACAGCTTTAAGCCAGTTATTATTTCTTAGTAAATTTATATTGAGATCAAGAAACGGGTGCAACAAGCCAGTAGAATTTGGCAATTTTTATATAGAAATAGGCACAATAAAGAATTATAAAGTTCAGTTTAGGCAAACATACCGTTCACCTAAACTATCTCAAATTAAATTAAGCATTTATCTCTAAAACGATCTTTCCAATATGATCGCCTTGCTCCATACATGCATGGGCACTTTGTACATCTGAAAAATCATAAGTTTTATAGATTTGAGGTAAACACTTACCTTGAGCTAAAAGCGGCCACACATGTTCATGTAAGGACTGAGCAATCTGGGCTTTTTCCTGACTATTACGAGCACGCATCGTTGAGCCAGTAATAGTTGCACGTTTTAAAATCAGTTTCTGCAAATCAAATTCTTTTGCAATTCGACCGCCCATAAAACCAATAATGACCAGTCGGCCATCGCGTTTTAAAAGATTCAGGTTTTTCGAGAAATACGAACCACCCACAATATCCAAAATCACATCAACACCTTGATCTTGGGTGTGTTTTAAAATTTCTTGCTCAAAATCTTGGGTTTTATAGTTAATTGCAGTCGTTAAGTTAGCAAGTGCTTCAACTTTATCTTCACTTCCAACTGTAGCAAAAGTTTTAATCCCTAAAGCATGGCAAATCGTTAACGCTGTAGTCCCAATACCACTCGCACCGCCATGAATGAGTGCTGTTTCATTTTCTTTTAAACGTCCTATATCAAATAGATTCGCCCAAACTGTAAAAAATGTTTCCGGAATCGCAGCGGCTTGAGTAAATGATAAATTTTCAGGGATTGGTAATACTTGTGTTGCAGTGACAGCACAGTACTCTGCATAACCACCACCGTTGGTTAAAGCACAGACCTTATCTCCAACTTTGAACTGTTGCACTTGGTCACCTACAGCAACCACTACCCCAGCGACTTCTAGTCCCGGAATTTGCGTTACACCTTTTGGCATTGGGTATAAACCCATACGCTGCAACACATCCGGACGGTTAATTCCAGCAGCTTTTACCTCAATTAATACTTCATCTGCTTGAGGAACTGGAACATCTGAATCTTGAAGTTTTAAGACCTCAGGTCCGCCGGGAACCGTAATTTCAACAATTTTCATGGTTGTTGGTAGACTCATTGATATGCTCCATGTTTGGTTTATATTTTAAATGTATTGATTTACTTTAATTCATTGAAGATTTAGGTGGAACTCCAAACAGCCGTTTGAACTCTCGACTAAACTGCGAGGCACTTACATAACCGACTTGATAGGCTGCCTCTGCAACACCCATTTTGTTATGTATGATCAACTCGTGAGCCTTATGTAACCGAGTAATTTTGATGTACTGTAATGGAGAATAGTTTGTTACTTTCTTAAACGCTTGATGAAAAAGCGAGACACTCATTCCTGCTTGTTTAGCAAGTTCCTGAACCGTTAAATTACGATAATAATCTCTTTGAATAATCTCACAAATTGTATAAATCACAGCATTTCGGCTCATCATGGCAAAAAGATTTTGTAATAATTCACCACCGCCTGCTTGTAAAACCCGATAAATAAGTTCTCGTTTTATCTGCTCTCCTAATATCGCGGTATCCTGTTTAGAACGAAGTAAATTCAACAAGCGTAAAGCAACATCAGATATTGCAGAGTTCATCTCAATAATATTTAAGCCACAACTGAGTTTTATATCTCTTTTTTCAAACCCAACTATGGATGACTGCTGCTCTTTATCCATTTTAGTGGCTAAATCAGCCATCATTTGTGTTTCAAACTTAATCGCAATTGCCAGCATTGGTTCATTTTCAACTAACGTATCACAATCAAAAGGGATAGCGATCAAGATCAGCAAACACTGGCCTTGTTGAAACTGAAAAGTATCTTTTCCGATATAACCCCGTTTAACACCTTGAATAACTAAAACAACCGAAGGCTCTTACAGCACTGCGACAGGCTGGGTGGAATGATCAACTCTCATGAGGGTAATATTTGAAATATAAGTAGGATATAACCCTTCTTGAGGAGCCAAATATAAAAAAGCCTCTACCAAACTTTTCATCAAGTCATTCTGTTGCATTACTTTATTTTTTACAGCTATTCAAGATTTACTATACCAATCACACTAAAAGGAAAAAGTATTTCTTAGTAGCACTTTGTATAAATAAGCAAGTTAAAGCTATTTTTAGGCATAAAAAAACCTAGAAGAATCTAGGTTTTTCACACTTAATCGACTATTAAGCAGATAAATTAAAGAACATTGATGCGATTAGAATAATCACACCGAGCACAATACGGTACCAAGCAAATACACGTAAAGTATGACGTTCTACAAAGAGTACAAGCGCTTTTACTACAAATAATGCTGCAATAAATGCTGCAACGAAACCCACACCAATATTAATCATATTGTCTGCGGTTAACACATCAGCATTTTTAATTAAGTCAAATGTCGCTGCACCTAACATAGTTGGCATCGCAAGGAAGAAAGAAAACTCCGTCGCAGCTTTACGAGACAAACCTGCAAACATACCACCTACAATTGTCGCGCCTGAACGTGAAGTTCCCGGAATCATCGCAACACACTGAGCAAGACCAACTAAAAGCGCCTGCTTAAACGTGATTTTTGTTGCATCCAGCGTCTTATGCTCAAACTGTTTAGATTCAACCCAGAAAATAATCAGCGCGCCAACAATTAAGGCAATTGCAACTACAATTGGGCTAAACAAGACACTTTTAATAAAATCGACAGCTAAAACACCAATAATAACAGCTGGGAAAAAAGCAATTAATACACTAAAAGCGAAATGACGTGACTCCACATCACCACTAAAGAAGCCTTTAATCAAGTTAATAATTTTTTGTCGATATAACCAGCACACTGCCAAAATAGCACCTAACTGGATCACCACTTCGAATACACGACCACCATCTGAGTGGAAATCGATAATATGGCCAAATAAAATCAAATGGCCAGTACTAGAAATAGGTAAAAATTCAGTTAAACCTTCAACAAACCCTAGAAATAGTGCCTTTATAACTTCAAAATTTTCCATCACTTGCTCAAAAAGTTAATCACTAGAAAGGTCTAAAAATTTGTTTTATATCATGTATAAACCAACATTTTGGCCTAGTTCATGTTCAATATTAGATCTTTTCTAGCATTTGTGGTTATTGCCTTTGAATGAAAGGCCGATTATTTAAAGTGCAATAATGTATCACATCATTATGACAAACTTAGGTTAACTATCGTAAAAAGATAAAATCTAAACAAAAATGAATAATTTTTTAGTTATAAATAAAACGTCAGCCGTTAAAACACGTCGAGAAACAAACCACCATAAAAGATCAAATAAACATGATATTATTTCAAGCATATGTCATTTATATTTAAAATTTACACAGAATGAAAAATACTAAAATCAACGCACGTCATCTTATTATCGATCTCTTTCTTTCCTCAGCTTATCCTCAGCTGAGTATTAAACAAATTCTAGTGGCAGCTAAACTGTTTAACTTAAGTGAAAATGGTATTCGAGTTGCAACAACACGTTTATTAAATGAAGGCATGATCGAAAGCGTAGAACGTGGAATCTACCAACTTTCGCCTTCTACGAAAGATTGGGCAAAAATTATTCTCAATCGTAAAAACGGTATTAAACAAACCAAAGAATGGCAGCAACACTATCTCGCTGTGTTTACAGGTACACTTGGGCGTATAGACCGAACTGCTCTTAAAAAGCGTGAACGTGTGCTGCGTCAATTTGGTTTTAAAGAACTGGAAACTGGTATTTATATTCGCCCAGACAATTTGGCATATAGCTTTGAAAAAACATGTGAAGAGCTTGTTTTAGCCGGGCTAGAGAAAGAAGCAAAAGTTTGTATTATTCAGCATTTCGATCCGAAAACTCTAAAGAAAATACCTTCTTTATGGGATACCAAACAACTTGAAAAAAATTATGAAATGTATAGTCAAGACATCCAGTATTGGCTTGAAAATCACACTCATTCGCCCTTAAACGATGCAGCAGTTAAAGCCCTTCTTTTAGGTAGAGAAACAATTGCTTTGCTGATGAATGATCCCCTATTACCAACGCCATTTGTGAATGAATCTGCTCGTAATCAATTTGCTCAAGATGTACAACAGCTAGATGCGATCGGCCAAAAACTTTGGAAAAAAGTATATAAGCAAGAATTAAATTTATAACAACCTGATTTATTTTTTTACAAACAAATATTTCACTTTATAAATTTTTATGATTATAGTTGTAATATAAAATATAGAGACCAAACTCTAATTTGGGAGAATAAAAAATGAATATGCAGGTGAGTGTTACCGATCTATTTAGCAGAGAAGAAATACAAGAGCTTACAGAGCCTTCAGATGCGTATGGTGCTTGGGCTGTTGCCAGTACGTGGGCTGTTATTGGTGGAACATTTGCCAGCTTAATTATGATGTGGGACTACCTACCAAATTGGGGCAAATTATTAGTATGTATGCTTGCATTAGCCATATTGGCTGGGCGTCAGTTATGTCTCGCAATTTTAATGCACGACGCATCTCATAAAAGCCTATTCAAAAATAAAAAAATAAATGATTTCGTAGGTGAATGGCTATGCGCCCACCCAATCTGGAATGATCTAAAAAAATATCGTATACATCACGTTCGCCATCATGCAAAAACGTCTACTCCAGATGACCCAGATCTTTCATTAGTTGCAGGCTTTCCTGTCAGTAAAAAATCAGTTACTCGTAAATTCTTGCGCGATTTAAGTGGTATGACAGGTTTAAAATTTAGCTTAGGTCGAGTTTTGATGGATCTCGATGTTATGAAATGGACCGTTGCCAACGACCAAATTTGGTTAGACCGAAGCCATAAAAATTTAGCAGACTATGCAAAGAGTATTGCAAAAAATAGTGCTGGCGCTATTGCAACCAATTTAGCGCTTTATGGTGTTTTAAAAGCATTTGGTCAACAACGTTTTTATTGGCTGTGGCCTTTAGCTTATTTAACCCCCTTTCCGCTATTTTTAAGAATTCGCTCTATGGCAGAACATGCAGGTATGCAAACCAGCAATACGGCTTTAACCAATACTCGTACAACACGAGCTGGATGGATTGCGAGAAGTTTTGTTGCACCTATCCACGTTAACTACCATATGGAACATCATTTAATGGCCTCTGTGCCATATTTTAAATTACCACGTATGCATAAAATATTAAGAGAACGAGGCCATGTTCCTGTTCCACCTAGCTATTTTGAAGTGATTCACTCACTTTCATCAAAACAAGAATCATCAACTTAATGCATATTTAGAAGACCGCTTTCAAATGTGTGGTCTTCTTTATTTTTCGTTTAACTCTAAATTTTTTATTTTTAATTGAGTTTGATAATACTTCGGTGTCACTCCCATCCAGCGTTTAAAAGCACGAGTGAAATGGGATGTATCGGCATACCCTAAACTTAAAGCCACAGCTTCAATCGATAATGATTTATTTTCTAAAAGCGCATGTGCGTGTTGCTTTCGAGTTAAATCAACTAAAGCTGAAAAGCTGGTATTTTCGGTTGCCAAATATCTTTGTAAGCTACGCTCTGACATATTCATCATTTGGGCAACTTGCTTAACTTTTAACAATTCGCCCTGACTATCCATCAATAATTTTTGAATTATTTGACTAATTTCTACTTTCCATCCACTGCGTAATCTCAATTTATCTATATCTTTTTTACACTGTGCCCTTAGTAAAGGTGCAAGCATAGGATCAGCCGTTAATATAGGTTGCGATAAATATTCTTTTGGAAAAATCCAGACGTTATCTTTTTGATTAAATAGACAATCTGCGCCCAATTCATCTTTAAGTTTTGAAAAACCTATTGGTTCTGGCGTGCTTAGTTTAACTATACCTAAGGAAGATAATCCTGTTAGATGTTTTATGATCTGAATAAAACCTAATAATAAAAAAATAATCGCATCTGGACTCAATTGAAATGCTTTCAAAGGCTGATGTATAGACCAATAAATATAATCTTGTTCTTGTTTTAACTCGGGTTTAAACGCATCACAACGTGATCCAATAAATTGTTCAAGTATTTTTAGGGCTTCTTCTAAATTTGCACAGACCATGGCCGCCATACCCACCGAACCATAACAAGATGCTTTCATTTCGAGAGACAAATAACCTGCCAATGCCGGCTCATGAGTGAGTTTAATTGCATGTTCAAGTAGCTTATTTAAAGTATGAAACTCAACATACCAATAGGGTTTTTCTAATTGTTCTAAGGCAATACCACTTCCATCTAAAAGCTCTTCACAAGAGATTCCCCAACGCTTAACCATCTCGACTAATAAATTTATATAAGTTCCGGGTAATTCTGGATTCATGAGTATCCTACCAGACATCGTAATTGTGGCGTTAAATGGTAAAAACTGTCAGTTCATGAACTATGCCATGCTTTTAAATTCAGGCATAGTCATTCAGAACAAACTCGCTTGATTGCATAAAAACATATTGCTCCCAATTTTATTTTAATGAGTACCAATGCCTATGAATATCTTAATTGTTCATGCTCATCCAGAACCACTGTCTTTTACCACTGCGCTAAAAAGTACAGCGGAGCAAACCTTAAAAAAATTAGGTCATCAAGTACAAGTTTCTGATTTATATGCAATGCAATTTAATCCTGTAGCCTCCAAAGATGACTTTTTAGAACTCAATCAACCCGACTATTTTAACTATGCCTTAGAACAGCGAAATGCGGCTAAACAACAGCTTTTAGCACCAGATATTCAGATAGAAATTGACAAAGTAAAACAAGCCGATCTGGTTATTTTGAACTTCCCCCTTTATTGGACTTCAGTACCTGCAATTTTAAAAGGATGGATTGATCGAGTATTTGTTTCAGGACTCTTTTATGGCGGCAAACGTTTCTATAACCACGGTGGAATGATTGGTAAAAAAGCTATGCTGTGTTTAACCCTTGGTGCTAGAACACATATGTTTGGAGAAAATTCTATTCATGGCCCAATTGAACATTATCTCTCCCCTATTCAGCGCGGTACTTTAGCTTATACTGGCTTTGAAGTTTTACCGCCATTTATTGCCTACCACGTACCCTATATTAGCCAAGAAGCACGAGCAACTATGCTCGAGGACTATGTAACATACCTTACTCACCTCGACCAGCTTGAACCTTTAAAGTTTCCAAAACTTGAAGAATTTGATGAAAGACTATATCCAATTTAATGCTCTGTTTTAGCTATAAAAGTAGAATAACCGCACTTAACTTTTTATTTTCGGTTATTCTTTTATTTAACGCATCTCAAATCTAGCAATTAACCCCCTTAAAAATTGATCAAATGGTAAAAAATAAATCCATTTTTTTATCTTAGAATTAAGAATATAAAAATGAATCAATAATATACACATGTAGAGAAACTGGATTTATCAAGTAAAATGATAACCAATACTCAATTGATGACCAATCAATTCATATTTTTACAAAAAAATCTTTGACCATTTTTCTTGGATTTATGACAAAAATGTCAGTAGTACAAACTTATCTATTAATATATAAAAAATATAAATATCAAATAATTAAACAATTTCAATAATGAAATTATTCTTCTATATTTCTTGTATTATTGACATTATTTGTATAAAAAATGAGTACTCTTCAGTTCATATAACAGATTTACTCTTAGTATAATTATGCTATTTTTGTTACATGGAGTTATCAAAGCTTTGAAACTTGTAATTAAAAGCTTTGAAAGCAACACAGTTTAAACGGTTTAACTCTGTTACTTTTAAAAAAATGTCTTGAAGTTCAAGGAAAGATTAAAAATGAAATTAAAACATCTGAGCACTGCAATGATTTTAGCAACGCTGCCTGCAACTGGGGTTTTCGCAGCAGCTTTAGATCGCTCTGGGCAGTCAATGTCCGCATTTTTACAACCGAATAACTACTTCGAAGCTGGTATCACTGCTTTAGATCCAACTGTAGAAGGGAAAGAAGCTGGTACAAGCGCAACACGTCGTCATATTGATGACATGGGTAATGATTATTACTTTCCGAATGCAGCATTAAAATTACAACTCAACGATAAGTTTTCTTTTGGTCTACTTTACGACCAACCATTTGGAGCTAACGCTGAGTATAGTGGTCAAAATGTTTTCGTCTCGGACCCATCTAACACTATTTTAGCTCCTGAAGCATTAGCAACTATCCGTACAGATACTATTAATACGGCTTTTAATAATTTGACGGCAAATCAACGTGTTGGTGCAGCCCTTCAGGCACAAGGAGTTAATCTATCCACTCCAGCAGGTCAAGCACAATTTGCTGCAACATTAAATGCGTATAACAATGATCCAACAACTAAAGCAGTTATTGATGCGGGTGTAAAACAAGGTGTTGCAGCACAAGTAGATGCTGGTTTAAAACAAGTGAATGGTTTACTTGGAACTGGTAATACAAAAGTTAAAGTTGATACTCAGAACTTATCTTTTGTATTTGGTTTCCAACCAAATACAAACTGGAATATCTACGCGGGTGGTGTTTATCAAACGATTAAAGGAAATGTTAGTTTACGCGGGCAAGCCTATAGTATCTATAACGGTTATGATGCTGACATTAAAGAAACAGGCGGAGTGGGTTGGTTAACTGGTGTTGCATACCAAATTCCTGAAATTGCGCTTAAAGCTTCTTTAACTTATCGTTCTAAAATTGATCATGATGTAAATATTCGTGAAAAAATACCTACTCTTCCAGCTTTATCACTTTTAGGACAAGATGCAGCAGCTGCCGCAATTGCTAATAGTTCAGCTGATACAACGATCACAACTCCTCAATCAGTAAACTTTGATTTCCAAACAGGTATCATGGCCAATACGGTTGCATTTGCTAACGTACGTTGGGTGAACTGGAAAGATTTCGCAATTCAACCATACAAATTTGGCCAACTTTCAAAAGTTGTAGGACCTCTTGTTGGTCGTCCAAATGGTTTTAACTTGGTTGAATATGCTGACGATCAATGGTCAGTGAATGCCGGTGTTGGCCGTAAGCTCAATGACAAATGGGCTGGTAATGTCTCTGTAGGTTGGGACTCTGGCGCTGGTAACCCTATAACGACATTAGGTCCAACAGAAGGTTACTGGAACGTAGGTGTAGGTGTTCAATATAGCCCGACTCCACAAACTTTCATTGCTGGTGGTGTAAAATACTTCTGGTTGGGTGATGCTAAAGCACAAACTGGTGCACAAGCAGGTAGCGATCAATATGTTGCAGAATTCTCTGACAACAACGCGATCGCTTACGGTTTAAAACTTGGTTATAAATTCTAAGTTTAAAATCACCTCATATAAAAAAGGCGCTTTAAGCGCCTTTTTTATTGTCCATTTTTAAGCGGGAATATTGCGCTGTGAAACTGAACGGATTGCTTCTTTTAGTGCATCATAACCATTGATTGCTGGGAACTGTGGGAACTCGGCAATCACGTTTGCAGGGGCATCAAATAAGAAACCATGGTCAGCTTCACCAAGCATCGTAGTATCGTTATACGAGTCACCAGCAGCGATTACACGGAAATTTAAACCGTGAAGTGCTTTAACTGACTCACGCTTTTGGTCAGGTTGACGTAGTTTATAAGCGGTAATCATGCCGTCTTCATCTGTTTCTAATTTATGGCAGAAAATTGTTGGCCAGCCTAATTGTTTCATTAAAGGATGAGCAAACTCATAGAAAGTATCAGACAGAATCACCAGTTGGAAATGATTGCTCACCCACTCAACAAACTCTTTAGCACCTGGTAACGGTCCCATCTCGGCAATAACTTCTTGAATGTCATTTAAGCCTAAACCGTGTTGTTTTAAAATATTCAGACGCTGAGTCATTAAGACATCATAATCTGGAATATCACGAGTTGTTGCTTCTAGTTCTTTAATCCCTGTTTTTTTTGCGAAA
>Ga0157359_1000916_pt1 | contig 11516 bp, 12 predicted proteins | sample AttcapACBM3_FD_111482 | JGI IMG/M metagenome (GOLD analysis project Ga0157359, IMG submission 111482) | Fungus gardens microbial communities from leaf cutter ant in Botucatu, State of São Paulo, Brazil - Atta capiguara ACBM3 | ecosystem: Host-associated > Fungi > Mycelium > Unclassified ...
CGAAGTGACCGACGTGCGCAACATCGGCAGCGAGATCAAGGCCGGGGGTGACATCACTCTGCAGAGCGAAGGCAACCAGACCTACCAGGCGGCCAAGCTCAGCAGCGGCAAGGACCTGACCCTCGACAGCGGCGGCGACATCACCTTCGAAGCGGTGAAGGACCTGCACCAGGAGAGTCACGAGAAGAGCAGCAACAGCCTGGCCTGGACCAGCATGAAGGGCAGGGGCAAAGTCGACTAAACACCGAAGGTGGCATCAGCCCGCCTTGATCAAACTCCGCAGCGGCAGGGCGTTCTTGACCACCGGCGACTTGATGACGATGTAGCTGAAGTACTTCTCGATGCCGACGTTGCGGTCGAGGATGGATTCCATCAGTTCCTGGTAGTGGCCGATGCTGCTGCAGAGGAAGCGCAGCAGGTAGTCGTAGCCGCCGCTGATGAGGTGGCATTCGAGGATCTCGTCGACCCCGCGGATGAAGGATTCGAACTTCACGAAGTCGGCGCGCTTGTGGTCGGAGAGGGTGACTTCGGTGAACACCGTCACCGAGTTGGCGATCTTGGCGAGGTTGACGTGGGCTTCGTAGCCGCTGATGTAGCCGGCCGCTTCCAGGCGCTTGACCCGCTGCAGGCAGGGGCTGGGGGAGAGGCCCACGGCTTCGGCGAGGCTGACGTTGGTCATCCGGCCGTCCTTCTGCAGTTGCACCAGGATGTTGATGTCGATGCGGTCCAGTTTCGTTGCGGCGTCCATCGTTGTTCCTCGCAGTCGTGAACGGCAGGCTAGGCACGCAGGGCGGTCTGATGCGCATGCACCAGGTCGGCGAGACTCGCGTACTCGCACCGCGTGCCATCCAGGGCCTGCCGCGAAAGGTTCCAGGGCCGCGAGCGGTCGCGACGCAAGGTACAGAGCGGAAAATCCACCAGGGTGCTCCAGGGGTCGTCCGGTTCGCTGCCGCGTACCGGCAGCAGATCCTCGCGCGTCAGGCCCAGTGCCTCCAGGCTGCGATCCAGCGCCAGGCGCAGGTCGTCGCCGCGGTTGGGGACCACGGCGGCGAACACCTCCGGCAGCCGCGCCGTGACCGCTGCTGCCTCGCCGTCATCGGGCGAGGCCAGCAACACCAGCCGGTAGAACTTGCTCAGGTACTGCAGCGCGCCCGGTGCATCCTCGAACACCGGCCAGCTGGCCGTGGCGTTTCCGAACGCCACGCTGGCATCCAGGTCCGCTTCCTGCTGCAACTCTTGCGCCAGGCGTTGGTGGATGCGCAGGTGCAGGCTGGTCTGACTGGCGCCTGGTGTGGCCTGGCGCAGTTCCTGGGCCAGGCGGTGGTAGCTGCCGAGCAGCCACTCGGGATGGGTGCGCAGGCCCGCCTGCGCCACAAGGGGGCGCAGGGCCTCGAGGATGCCCCCTTCGCGGTCGATCAGGGTGCCGTAGCAGGAAAAGCCGATGGCTTGGTAACGGGTGATTCTCATGGTCGGTTTCCCTTTGGCGCCGCTTCGGCGAACCTGGCGGCGTTGCGTTCGACCTCAGGCACCCGCCTGGGTGAGGGCCTGGCCGAACAGCTGCAAGGCTTCGGCCAGTTGCTTGTCCGTGGTGGTGAGTGGGGCCAGGAAGCGGATGACGTTGCGTTCCACGCCGCACTTGATCACCAGCAGGCCGGCCTGGCGGGCGGCGTCTATGACCTGCTGGGCGAGGGTGGCGTCGGGACTGCGACCGTCCGCGCCGACCATCTCCACCGCCAGCATGAAGCCGCGCCCGCGGACTTCGCCAATGCGTGGATGGCGACGCTGCAGGGCGAGCAGACCGCTGCGCAGCTGCTCGCCGAGGGCCACGCCGCGGGCGACCAGGTCTTCTTCCGCGAAGATGTCCAGCACCGCCAGGGCGGCGGCGCAGGCCAGGGCGTTGCCGCCGTAGGTGCCGCCCAGGCCGCCGGGCAGAGGGGCGTCCATGATGGCGGCGCGGCCGACCACGCCGGAGAGCGGCAGACCGCCGGCCAGGCTCTTGGCCACCGTGACCAGGTCGGGTTGGACGCCGGTCTGCTGGAAGGCGAACAGGCTGCCGGTACGGCCGAAGCCGGTCTGGATCTCGTCGGCGATGAGCACGATGCCATGCTGGTCGCACAGGGCGCGCAGGCCCTGGAGGAATTCCACCGGCGCCGGGCGGAAGCCGCCATCGCCTTGGACGGGTTCGATCAGGAGGGCGGCTACCTGGTCGGGGGCGATCTGGGTGGCGAACACCTCGCGCAGCCCGGCCAGGGCTTGCTGGGTGTCCACCCCACGGAAGGGATCGGGGTAGGGCGCGTGGTAGATGTCGCCGGGGAAGGGGCCGAAGTTCTGCTTGTAGGGCTGGGCGAAGCCGGTGAGGGTCACGCCGAGCAGGGTGCGGCCGTGGAAGCCGCCGCGGAAGGCGATCACCCCCGGCCGCCTGGTGTGGGCGCGGGCGATCTTGATGGCGTTTTCCACGGCTTCGGCACCGGAGGTGAGCAGCAGGGTCTTGTAGGCCTCGCCGTGGCCGATCAGGCCGTTGAGCCGGTTGGCCAGTTCCAGGTAGGGCTCGTAGGCCATCACCTGGAAGCTGGCGTGGGAGATTTCCCCGACCTGGCGGCGCACGGCTTCCACCACCCGCGGGTGATTGTGACCGACGTTGAGCACGCCGATGCCGCCGACGAAGTCGAGGTAGCGGCGCCCGTCCACGTCCCAGACTTCGCTGCCCTGGGCGCGGGCCACCACGACGGGGTGGGCGGTGATGATGCCGCGGGGCACGCTCTGTTCGCGATGACCCAGCAGGCGGTCGGTGGCTTTGACAGCGGAATTCATGGGACGATTCTCCAGGCAGGGGGCGAGAGCTCTCAGCCTACGCAGGCGGTGGGGTCGGTAACGCTGAAGTTGCCGGCCGCGGCATCGCGATCGGCTGTTTTGCTCAAGGGTGGCGGCATTTTCGGTTGCCTGGGTTTCAATCCAGCCCGCCCAGGTGCCAGGCCTTCACTTCCAGGTACTCGTCCAGCCCCAGGTGCGAGCCCTCGCGACCCAGGCCGGACTGCTTGACGCCGCCGAAGGGGGCGACTTCCAGCGACAGGCTGCCGGTGTTGAGCGCCACCATGCCGAATTCCAGCTGCTCGCCCACCCGCCAGGCGCGGCGCAGGTCCTGGGTGTAGTAATAGGCACCCAGGCCGTAGGGCGTGGCGTTGGCCAGTGCCAGGGCCTCGGCCTCGTCGCGGAAGCGGAACAGCGGCGCCACCGGACCGAAGGTCTCCTCGCGGGCCAGTAGCATGTCGGCCGTGGCACCGATGAGCACCGTGGGGGCGACGAATTGGTCGCGGCCACTGGGCAGGCCGCCGAACAGCGCCTGGGCGCCCTGGGTCAGGGCGTCGTCGACGTGGCGCGCCACCTTGTCCACCGCCTGGCGATTGATCAGCGGGCCGAGGGTGACGCCGGCTTCCAGGCCGTTGCCTACCTTGAACCTGGCCACCTCCGCGGCCAGGCGCTCGGCGAAGCGGTCGTGGATGCCGTCCTGCACCAGGATGCGGTTGGCGCAGACGCAGGTCTGGCCGGCGTTGCGGAACTTGCTCTGCAAGACCCCGGCGATGGCCAGCTCCAGGTCGGCATCGTCGAAGACGATGAAGGGTGCATTGCCACCCAGCTCCATGCTGGTGCGCTTCACCGTGGCCGCGCACTGGGCCAGCAGCAGCTGACCGACGCGGGTGGAGCCGGTGAAGGACAGCTTGCGCACCGCTGGATTGCCGGTCAGTTCGCCGCCGATGCCGGCGGGCATCCCGGTAAGCACGTTGAAGACGCCGGGCGGAAAGCCGGCGCGGTCGGCCAGTTCGGCGAGGGCCAGGGCCGAGAGCGGGGTGAGGTCCGAGGGCTTGATCACCACCGGGCAGCCGGCAGCCAGGGCCGGCGCGGCCTTGCGGGTGATCATGGCGTTGGGGAAATTCCACGGGGTGATGGCGGCGGCGACCCCGACCGGCTGTTTCAGCACCAGCACCCGGCGATCACGTGCGGGAGCCGGCAGGACGTCGCCGTAGCTGCGCCGGGCTTCCTCGGCGAACCATTTGACGAAGCTGGCGCCATAGGCGATCTCGCCGCGCGCCTCGGCCAGCGGCTTGCCTTGTTCCAGGGTCATCAGCAGGGCCAGGTCCTCTTGGTGCTCCAGCATCAGCGCGTGCCAGCGCTCCAGGAGCGCTGCGCGTTCGGCGGCTGGGCGCTCGCGCCAGGCTGGCCAGGCCGCTTCCGCGGCGGCGATGGCGCGGGCGGTCTCGGCGGCGTCCAGCGCCGCGACCTGGGCGATGAGCGCGCCGGTGGCGGGATTTTCCACGGTGAAGGTGGCGCCGTGGTCGGCGGCTATCCAGTGGCCGTCGACATAGGCGGCTTCTTTGAACAGGCGGGGATCGCGCAGATCGAGGTGCAGCGGCATGGTGGTGCTCCCAGTGGCAGGTCAGCCCCTGAGTCTAGGGAGCGGCCACGGTGGCGAATGCCGAAATCCACCGCGCCGGAACGCCGCCCGCGAGGTTCGCCAGCGTCTCGCCGCAGTTTCTGCGGTTGCCCTCGCGGGCTGCCTTCATTGCCCCGCGGCCTCCGCCTCCTGGCCTTTCACCGCCAGGTCGAGGAAGCGGGCCAGGGCCTGGAGCCGGGCGCTGCGCTGCTTGCGGGCCGGGACCAGCAGGGTGATGGGCGCGCTGTCGAAGCGCCACTGCGGCAGCAGCCGGACCAGGGCGCCGCGGGCGACGGCATCGGCCACGTCCCATTGGGAGCGCAGCACGATGCCCAGGCCCTGTTCGGCCCAGCGCCGGGCCACGCTGCCGTCGTTGGTCAGCAGCGCCGGTTCGATGCGCAGGGTCTGGCGCTCCTCGTGATTGCGCAGTTGCCAGAGCGTCACGTCCTCGTCGTTCTCGCGGATGCAGATGCAGCGGTGCCGCAGCAGCGCCTTCGGCTCCTGCGGCGTGCCCTGCTCGGCCAGGTAGGCGGGACTGGCGCACAGCCAGCGCTCGTTGTGGGCCAGGGTCTTGGCGATCCAGGAGCTGTCGTCGATGGCGCCGATATGGATGACCGCATCGCTGTCGTGGCGATCCGGCCAGGGGGTCTCGCGCAGGTCCAGCTGCAGCCGCAGCTGGGGATGCAGGCTGGCGAAGCGCGCCAGCAGCGGGGCGATGCGCTGGCGGCCGTAGCCGAAGGGCGCCGCCAGGCGCAGGGTGCCCACCAGCTGGTGATCCTGGCGGGTGAAGGTGTCGGGCAGGGCCTCCAGGCGTTCGAGCAGTTCGGTGCATTCCTGGGCGAAGCGCTCGCCGTCGGGGGTGAGGCTCAGCCGCCGGGCATCGCGATTGGCCAGGGCGACGCCCAGCCGCGCCTCCAGCTTGCGCAGGCGGGTGGAGAGGGCGGGCGGCGAGACGTTCAGGGCGCGCGCCGCCGCGCTCAGGGAGTCGGAGCGCGCCAGGAGCACCACCAGGCGCAGGTCTTCGATGGCGATCATTAATCTGGACTAAAGGAATGAGTCAGCTGGATTGAAGCACAGGTTCACGCTGGCTGGGTACAGTCGAGCCATCGCCCACCGGTCGAGTCCCCGTCATGACCCTGTCCCTGCTCACTCTCGATACCCCCGCCGCGCTGATCGACGAAGCGCGGATGCTGCACAACATCCAGCTCATGCAGGAGCGCATGGATGCCCTCGGCGTGCGCCTGCGGCCCCATGTGAAGACCAGCAAGAGCGAGGCCGTCATCCGCCGGCAACTGGACGCGGGCGCCCAGGGCGTGACCGTCTCCACGCTGCAGGAGGCCGAGGCCTGCTTCGCCATGGGCATCACCGACGTGCTCTATGCCGTGGCCATCGCCCCGGCGCGGCTGGCGCAGGTGAGCGCCCTGCGGCGCCAGGGCTGCCGGCTGAGCATCCTCACCGACAGCCTGGCCGGAGCGCGCGCCATCGTCGAGGCGGGGCAGCGCTACGACGAAGCCTTCGAGGTCTGGCTGGAGATCGATTGCGACGGCCATCGCGCCGGTCTGCAGCCGGACGATCCCAAGCTGCTGCAGGTCGCCGAGGTGCTGCAGGCCGGCGGCATGCGCCTGGCCGGGGTGCTCACCCACGCCGGTTCCAGTTACGAATTGAACGACCCCGAGGCGCTGCAGGCGCTGGCCGAGCAGGAGCGCGCCCTCTGCGTGGCGGCGGCCGAGCGGCTGCGTGCCCAGGGCCTGGCCTGCCCGCAGGTGAGCATCGGCTCGACGCCCACGGCGCTGTCGGCCCTGGACCTGACCGGCGTCACCGAGGTGCGTGCCGGGGTCTACGTCTTCCAGGATCTGGTGATGCACAACGTCGGCATCTGCCGGGCCGAGGAGTTGGCGCTGAGCGTCCTCACCACGGTGATCGGCCACCAGCCGGAAAAGGGCTGGGTGCTGGTGGACGCGGGCTGGATGGCGCTGAGTCGCGACCGCGGTACCCAGCGCCAGCAGCGTGATTTCGGCTACGGCCAGGTCTGTGAGCTGGACGGGACCTGGCTCGACGGTGCGCTGCTGTCCGGTGCCAACCAGGAGCACGGCATGATCAGTTTCGCGGGAGGCGCCCCCGCCGATCTGGAAGCACGCTTCCCGGTGGGCAGTCGCCTGCGCATCCTGCCCAACCATGCCTGCGCCACCGGCGCCCAGTTCGAGCGCTATCACGCCGTGGACGCCAATGGCGCCCTCACCGTATGGAGTCGCCTGCATGGCCGCTGATCCCGAATTCATCCAGACCGCCGAGGCCGCGCCGCCCGCGGGGCACTACTCCCAGGCGGTGGCCTACCAGGGGCTGCTGTACGTCTCCGGGCAACTGCCGGTGCGGCCCGATGGCAGCCACAGCGTGGCGGCGAGCTTCGCCGACCAGGCGCGCATCGCCCTGGACAACCTCTGTGCCATCCTGGCTGCCGCCGGACGGGGGCCACAGGATCTGCTCAAGGTGACCGTCTATGTGGTCGGCATCGAGCACTGGCCCACCTTCGACCGCCTCTATGCCCAGTACCTGGGCGTGCATCGCCCGGCGCGGGCGGTGGTGCCGGTGCCGGAATTGCATCATGGTTATCTCGTCGAGATCGAGGCGCTGGCCCGCGCCTGCTGACTCGACAGCCCCAGGAGACCTTATGAACACCTCGACCTACAGCTATCGTCCCGCCACCGCGCAGGACCTGCCGGCAGCCCATGCGCTGTCGCAACACCTGCGCTGGCCGCATCGGGAAGCCGACTGGGCCATGGTCCAGCGCACCGCCGAGGGCTTCGTCGCCGAATGCGCCGGCCAACTGGTGGGCATCGCCTTCGCCTGCCACCAGGGCGACTTCACGTCCATCGGCCTGGTGATCGTCAGCGACGAGCACCAGGGCCGCGGCATCGGCCGTCGCCTGATGCAGCTGTGCCTGGAGGCCACGGCGCCGCGCACCCCCATCCTCAATGCCACCGAGGCGGGCGCCCCGCTGTATGCCAGCCTGGGGTTCGCGACGTTCGACCATATCCAGCAGCACCAGGGCAGCCTGAGCGGTGCGCCCGCCGCGCCGGTGCTGCCTGGCGTGGGCTGCCGCGCCCTGTCGCCGGCCGAGTATCCGCAGGCGATCGCCCTGGCCAACGCCGCCAGCGGTCTGGACCGCAGCCGGGTACTGGGCGATCTGCTGCCCGAGGCGCTGCAGGTCCTGGGCCTGGAGCGGGACGGCGAACTGCAGGGTCTGGCCCTGCTCAGACGCTTCGGCCGGGGCTTGATAATAGGCCCGGTGGTGGCGCCGGATGCCGAGGCGGCCAAGGCGCTGATCGCCCCCCTGCTGGAGGCGAGCCAGGGTGAGTTCTTGCGTATCGACATCCTCGCCGACTGCGGCCTGGCCGATTGGTTGGTGGCCGCCGGCCTGGCCTGCGTGGATCGCGCGCCGCGCATGGTCAGGGGCGAGCCGCCACGACCGTCGGGAAGCGTCCAATCCTTCGCCCTGGTCACCCAGGCCCTGGGCTGAGTCGCGCCCGTCCTTTTCAGGAGATATCGCCATGCTGCTGGACCCCGCGCTGCACGCGCTGCTCGATCCCCAGACCACCACCGGCTTCTACCTCGAGGGTCGCTGGGTGCCCGCCGCCGGCCCGGAGCGGGTCAGGGTGATCAACCCGGCGGATGAAACTCCCCTGGCCGAGGTGGCCCTGGGCAGCGCCGCGGAAGCCGACCAGGCCGTGCAGGCCGCCCGCGCCGCCTTCGCCGACTGGTCCGGCCTCGCCCCCGCCGTCCGCGCCGGACTCCTGGAGCGGCTACAGGGCTTGCTGGAGCAGCGCGCCGAAACCTTCGCCCAGGTGATCTCCCGGGAGATGGGCGCGCCCATCGCCGCGGCACGTGCCCTGCAGGTGCCCCTGGCCCTGGAGCACGTCCGGGTGGCGCGGGAGGTGGCGAGCGCCTACGCCTTCGAGCGCAGCGAGGGTGCGCTGCGCATCCGCCGCGAAGCCATCGGCGTCTGCGCCCTCATCACCCCCTGGAACTGGCCGCTGTACCAGATCACCGCCAAGGTGGCACCGGCGCTGGCCGCCGGCTGCACGGTGGTGCTCAAGCCCAGTGAACTGGCGCCGCTGAGCGCCTTGCTGTTCGCCCAGGCGGTGCATGACGCGGGCATACCCGCCGGGGTGTTCAACCTGATCAACGGCGACGGTCCCACGGTCGGCGCGGCCCTGGCCGAGCATCCCGACGTCGACATGATCTCCATCACCGGCTCCAATCGCGCCGGGGTGCTGGTGGCCCAGGCCGCCGCCCGCAGCGTGAAGCGAGTGACCCAGGAACTGGGCGGCAAGTCGCCCAACCTGCTGTTGCCGGACGCCGATTTCGAGGTGGCGGTGGCCAAGGGCGTGCTGGCGGCCTTCCGCAACAGCGGCCAATCCTGCAGCGCGCCCACGCGGATGCTGGTGCCCCGGGAGCGCCTGGCCGAGGTGGAGCGCCTGGCGGCGGCCACGGTGGCAACCCTCGGCGTGGGCGATCCCCAGGCGCCGGAGACGCAGCTCGGCCCCCTGGCCAACGCGGCCCAGTTCGCTCGGGTGCAGGAGATGATCGCCAGCGGCCTGGAGCAAGGGGCCAAGCTGGTCTGTGGCGGACCGGGGCGGATCGAGGGCTATACGGCCGGCTTCTATGCGCGCCCCACGGTGTTCTCGGCGGTCACCTCCACCATGCGTATCGCCCAGGAAGAGATCTTCGGACCGGTGCTCTGCTTGCTGCCCTACGACTCCGTCGAGGAAGCCATCGCCATCGCCAACGACAGCCTCTATGGCCTCAGCGCCCACGTCCAGGGTCGTGATCCCGCGCAGGTCGCCGCGGTGGCGGCGCGGATTCGCGCCGGGCAGGTGCATCTCAACTATCCGGCCTGGAATCCCCTGGCGCCCTTCGGCGGCTACAAGCGCTCGGGCAATGGGCGGGAGTATGGCGTCCACGGCCTGGAGGAATATCTGGAGACCAAGGCGATCCTGGGGCATTGAGGCCAGTCGCGGGGCGGCGTTCTTGGCTGCCAGTGGAAGGCGTGATCAGCCGCGAGCGAAGGCCAACACCCGCCCCAGCATGGCATCGCAGCCATCCAGCTGCGCCTGGCTGATGAATTCGTCCGGCCTGTGACCCTGGGCCATGCTGCCGGGGCCGCAGACCACGGTGGGGATGCCCGCCGCCGCGAACAGCCCCCCTTCGGTACCGAAGGCCACCGTACCGAATTCGCGGGAGCCACAGAAGCTGGCGATCCATTCGGCCGCCTCGCTTTCGATGGCGGTATCCAGGCCGGGATAGTTGGAGAGTTCGGTGAAATTCACGGCGCTCTGGCCGCTGATGGCGCGCATGGCCGGCAGCAGCGTCGCTTCGGCATAGTCCCGCAGCTGGTGGATCACCTGGTACGGGTCCTGGGCGGGCAGGGCGCGGATCTCGAAGTCGAAGGCGCAGTCCTGGGGGACGATGTTCAGGGCCTGGCCGCCGCCGATCAGCCCGGTCTGTACCGTGGAGAAGGGTGGATCGAAACGGGCGTCCCGTCGTTCCGGTGCCTTGAGGGCCTCGCTCAGCCGGCCGAGTTCGACGACCAGGTGGGCGGCGTATTCCACGGCGTTGACCCCCTTGGGCGCATAGGCCGAATGACAGGCCGCGCCGTGCACCTGGCAGCGCATGGCCACCTTGCCCTTGTGGCCGAGCACGGGCTTGAGTTCGGTGGGCTCCCCGATGATGCACAGCAGCGGCTTGACCGGGCGCTGGGCCAGTTGCTGGAGCAGGCTGCGCACGCCCAGGCAGCCGACTTCCTCGTCGTAGGACAGCGCCAGATGCAGCGGCCGTCGCAGCGGCGCGCGGCTGGCCGCGGGCACCAGTGCCAGCAGGCAGGCCAGAAAGCCCTTCATGTCGGCGGTACCGCGGCCATAGAGCTTGCCGGCGCTTTCGCTGAGGGCGAAGGGGGGACGGGTCCAGGCCTGGCCGTCCACCGGCACCACGTCGGTATGGCCGGAGAGCACGATGCCCGCTACGTCCGGTGGCCCCAGGGTGGCGAACAGATTGGCCTTGGTGCCTTCGCCGTTGTGGCTCAGCTCGTAGGGCACGCCGAAGCCGTCCAGGTAGCCGGCGACGAAGTCGATCAGCGCCAGGTTGGATGCGCGACTGGTGGTGTCGAAGGCCACCAACCGCGCCAGCAGTTCGCGGCTGGTGCTCATCGATCATCTCCGGGTACGCCGTAGCCGGGTGCGAGATCCGGGCGTACCGCGCGGTCGAGGTAGTCCTGCAATTGCGGCTCATAGGCGCGCCAGAGAGCAGTCAGTTGGCCGATGGGGTCCGTCTCGGCCCAGTCGACGCGCAGGTTGACGATGGGCCAGCTGGGCTCGCCCACTACCAGCAGCGCTGCCGAATGCACCGGACCGGCTTCGCCGCCAGCAGCCATGGCGGCCTGCATGGCCTTTACCAGCCGCTCGGCGAGGGCGCCCTGGGTGCTTTCGAAATTCTCCACCAGCGCATCCACCACCGCCGGGCTCGCCAGCATATTGCCGGCACCCACGCAGTCCCGACCGCTGCGGGCCTGGTGCACGCCCAGGGTGTGGGCACCGCTGTGGTGGGCACTGCGACCCTGGGCGTCGATGACGGTCACCTGGCGATAGGCGGCGTAGCCGTCGCTGGCCAGGCTCTGGGCCAGGGCCGCCTCGGGCGTCAGGCCTCGTGTCAGTCCATCCAGGGTACGGGGCCCCAGGGCGGGCAGGGTGACGTTCTGCGAGCTGACCGCGCCGATACCGGGCTGCAGCCAGGGGCAGCGGGCACCCACGGCGATGCTCGAGGAACTGATGGCGATGCCGAATTGACCGGTCTCGGTGCAGCGGGCGGTGAGGGAAAAGGTCATGGCGCGGCCTCAGTCGGGAATCACGGCGATGACGTCGATCTCCATCAGCCACTGGGGCTGGCCCAGGGCCGAGACCACCAGCCCGGTGGAGATGGGGAAGACGCCCTTGAGCCACTTGCCGACCTCCTGGTACACCGGCTCGCGGTAGCGCGGATCGATCAGGTAGGTGGTGGTCTTGACGATGTGGCTGAGGTCGCTGCCGGCTTCTTC
>Ga0157359_1000917_pt1 | contig 11502 bp, 10 predicted proteins | sample AttcapACBM3_FD_111482 | JGI IMG/M metagenome (GOLD analysis project Ga0157359, IMG submission 111482) | Fungus gardens microbial communities from leaf cutter ant in Botucatu, State of São Paulo, Brazil - Atta capiguara ACBM3 | ecosystem: Host-associated > Fungi > Mycelium > Unclassified ...
GGTAGGGTGCACAGTAGTTAGCACGGACCATGGGTACTAGTATATAAGGTAGACTACTCTGTACTAGGAACTCTATCGAGTTCTCTTGTGTTACTCAATACAAGAGTTGTCTTATTGCTTAACGCCTGAGCTCTAAGTCATAACAGTAATAGCTACTTTTGTAGCTACATACAATAAGAGCAAACCTACATGAAGATGAAAAGAGAAAAAGACAAAAGAAAGAAAAGAGAAGGAAGAGGAACTAATTGACTATAAGAAAAGAAAAGAAAAAGAAAAGTGAAAAAGAAAGAAAAAAAGGAAGATAAAACTAGCTATAAGGTTTACTTATGCTAGTAGTGAATGAATTGTCTAGGAAAGCAAAAGTATTAGGATTAGCCTTCAAAAACATAACAAAGTGGCTAAGAGAGTCTCTTTTTAGATTCCAATAGTTGTTAAATCTTGTGTAATCATGGAGAATATATCTCCTAAATCCAATGGGATACACATCACATGGGTATTTAAATTCTTCCCTAAGGAAAAATCTAAGCCTATATTCTCTGATAGGAGCATGATTTGTGATTGCTCTTAATGCGCACACATATAATGAGTTTGAGTGTCTGAATGACTGTAGCCAAGGACCTCCCTTAACATAGGATGGTTTGATGAAGCAATAGTTGTCATCAAGTAAATCAAGGAATTGGTTTCCCTTTCCATCCAAAGCTTGGAACGTTATTTTCCATATATTTAGAATGTCATTGCATTCTGTTTTCTTGCTATAGTCCCATAATGTTTTGCACAGGTAGATGTCAAGATCGTTGACAGTGGACTTTATTTTATTTTTTCTTTTCACGTTATTTTACTTTACTTTACTTTACTTTACTTTTCTTTTTCTTTTTCTATTTTTAGAACAACTCGGGTTAGGGTTGATCAGTCACGCCATCACATCAGTCACAAATTGATAGCGTAGTCACAAGACTGATCACGAGACTTAGGAGAAGGAAGTAGAAGGTTCTAGAACAAAGTGACATCATACAGCATGGACAACACATGCTGGCCTCATGTTATACTCATGGTTGTTTAGGGTAAGGTGCACAGTAGCTAGCACAGACCATGGGGAATAGTATATAAGGTAGACTACTTTGTATTAGGAACTCTATCGAGTTCTCTTGTGTCACTCAAATACAAGAGTTAGTTCTTTGCTTAACCCTTTAAGCATTGAATCATAACAGTAGACAGGTGTGGGATTAGATGCTTTCGTTTCTGAGTTGACAGCCTTGTGAAGGTATCACTTAAGGTAACTAGGGCATTCCCAAAACTCAATCGAGTTAATAGGATTTCTGGAAAAGAATTGATGTAGTTCCTCAAGGATAGCCACCACATAAATTTGGAGTGGATGAGATAAAGTATCAAAAATCTTCTTGGCTATGTGAATAGAATCAGTGATGACTATGATTTTAGAAACATTTTCCTTAGATGAGGCTTAATTAATGCTGCATCTGATAGCAAACAACTCAGCTTCTGAGCTGGTGACAAACGCTGCATAATGAATAGTCTTAATGAGAGGCTGATTCGATATATGTGTGTATGAAATGGATGTAGCAATATTGTTCTTAATGCTAGCATCCGTTGTGACAATGGCTATGGATTGCAATAAAGATAACTCAATAACCACTGAGTTAAGTTGATGGAGACAAAATTTGTCATTTTTTTCCTTATTGCAAAGATTGAAAGAAAATCTATCTGAAAAATTATCAATAATTCTAAAACCCAGAGAGAGCTCAGGATGAGTTAGAGAGAATAAAGGAAACAATCCATGTGATCTGTTGTTAGAATTCACAAGATAACCTTTGATGTCCACTCTTTGTCATTTGGTGAAAGAGTCCAGAGAGGAAGGATGTCGAATATAGGGAGAACCAAATGAAGAATCTATGAGAGTTTGAATAATATGATTTATAGGGAGAGACATTGTATGAAGCTGCGATCTGCCTGCAAGTTTTTGTAAATGTAGTTTGATGGGTAAAAGACCTGGAGTTGCCTCTATCTCTTCTGTTGGAGAGGTCTTGAACACTCCAAGTATCCAAATGGCTGCCCTTCTTTGCATTTTTCCAAGGGCCTTGAGTGGGTATGATAAAGGAGCATGATTGTAGAACCATAACTAGAACCTGTACAAGATGATAAGAAGAATGCAAAACCTATAAAGCAATTGTTTTTGCAAGGGAGTAATGCTACATAAAGAATTTCCTAGCAGTTTCATGTACTTGACCGACAATAGTGCTCTGTTGGAATAGAAATCAACATGCTGATGAAAGGTCAATTTTCTGTCAAAAATGAACCCTAGATATTTCCAGGAATTCTTAGGAGTTAGGATTGGTCTGCCTAAGGATGACAGATTGAGAGTGGGAGGGTTAAAAGGACCATACAACCTAGAAAAATGAAAAACTTTAGTTTTTGAATGTTCTACAATAAGACCAAATTTATCTAGAAGATTGGTCATAACATTGTAGCTACAGAAGAGACAGGAGTTAGAGACTTCAAATGACTTGTTCTGAGTAATGAAAAGTCCATCATCTACAAAAGAAATGATTGAAACAGGAATTTTGAGATTTTTTAGATGTTTTTCTAAAATAAATAGAAAAGGAGAAAGATATAAAGCCAATGAAATGGGAGAGAGAGCGGAGCCCTGACCTACTCCTACATTTATGTTAAAAATAGGAGAAGAAAAATTGTTCCACAGATAGTTGGTTTTCCTCTTGATTAAATAGTTGCTGAAAAATTTGACAACTCAAGTGTCAAGTCCTGCTTTGTGGATAATTCGCATGAGAAATCGATGATTTAAGAATGGGAAGAATTGCAAAATGTTGAAGGCTAAGATGCTAGTCAATAAGTTTTTTATCCAAGCCGACTGAATAATATGCATAAGAGCTACATCTGCATCGATGGTGGATTTGAACTTTAGACCACCTAATTGACTTGGGTGGATGAAGTCGTTAGTGATGACATGAAATTGGATTCTCTCTCCTATGACCTTTTTAATAAGTTTGCCTAAAGTGTTGAGCAAGACAATAGGTCTGAATGACTTAGGTGAATCATACAATGATTTGTTTGGTTTGGGAATGATAACTGTAGATGATCTTTTGAAGTGATTTGGCCAATATCCTAAGTCAATGCAAGTGTTTGCAATCTTAATGATGTTAGTAATGCAAACATCGTCTGTCAGGATAGTTTTGAGATAATTCCATGACAACTTGTCCAGTCCAGGAGTTGACGAGTTATTACATCCTTCTAACACAATCTTGAATTCTTTCTTTGAGAATGGCGCCCAAGCAGTAACTTGTTTATTTCCGATTTCATCAAGAATACTGATATCAACTTGGTGATAAAGAGTGGTGTTGAAGGAGGAGTGGAGAGCATTCCACAAGCTATTAAGCAAAAGACAAGATTGATTGTCATATTTGATTGCTTCCATAGCTGGCAATTTGTGCTTGTTAACCCAATTCATGAGTTCCCAAGGTCTTTGGCTCTTGTTGGCAATCTTCTGAATCTTGATGTTGAAAAATGATATTTTGGTGGTCTTAACTGTCTTCTTGATTCTCTGTATTTATTGAGAGATCAATTACAGTCTTTATTCTACCATTTCTTGGAATGTTTTGTAATGTTGACTTTTCTTGCATTAGCATTCCAAGCTTGTTTAGTTCTTACCACCAGTAAATTAACAACTTGTTCCAAAGATTCCTGATTCAAGAGGTTCAAGGTGTTGAGGGACTTGATGATAGAGAAAACTTCTTTAATGAACACTTCTTTCTCATTGCTTTTCTTTGGTAACAAGAGTTTAGCAGTTTGGACAAATTCTTCCTCAATGGAGATGGTGACAGTGAGGGGAGCATGATCAGAAGTGAGTCGCCAATCTGGGTGAATCATATGATTATTGAGTTCGCTTGATCTACTACAAAGGAACATTAGATCAATCACTGAGTCCAATTCACCTGTTTGTTATGACTTACAGCTCAAAGAGTTAAGCAATAAAACAACTCTTGTATTGAGTAACACAAGAGAACTCGATAGAGTTCCTAGTACAAAGTAATCCACCTTATATACTACTACTCATAGTCCGTGCTCACTACTGTGCACCCTACCTTAATGACCATGTGTATGACATGAGGCCAACATGTGTTGTTCATGTTGTATGATGTCACTTTATTCCAGAATCTTTTACTCTATTCTCTCAAGTCCCATGATCAGTCTTGTGACTACACCATCAACTTGTGACTGATGTGACAGCGTGACTGATAACCCTAACCCGAGTTGTTCTAAAAATAGAAAATAAAATAAAATAAAAGAAAAAGAAAAGAAAAATAAAGTGAAAAGAGAAAATAAAAAATGAAGTCTATCGTCAATGATCTTGACACTTTGGAGATTTGGCTGGGATGGGTGGCAGAATCCTTTTGATGCTAGTCAGGGTTGGTTTGTTATTTTTCTTGATGCTTTTTTGTGGTACCAGCTGAATCCTAGAGATGAATTTGGCCGCAATTTTTCTCCTTAATGAGGTGAAATTGTTGTCAGTAACCAGCATATCCCAGTTAGCATTATAGGCAGAGGATATGAAATTCCAAACCACCTCTCCAATACTCTTGAAATCATCCAACTTATTAGCTTTGGCTGAATTGACTTGTTTATTGGAAATATATTTTGCCATGAATTTCAAAAAATCCTTGATATTTTTGGTATTGGATGCTATGTGTTCGATCAAACCATGGAGTGAGATAGGATGGAAGCTACTATCCCAGATTTCAGAATCCATAGGTGCATTAGAGTCATATGGCAACAAGATATTGATAAATGCACTTTCATCATTTTGCACAGTTGGTCCTCATGTATGGATTGAGGTGGGGTGTTTTTTGGGAACACATTGAGAATTGCTGTCATGGGTGAGGTTGCCTCCTGTAGGCAATATGTTTTCCTGCTTTTCAGCTACTACACTGAGATGAATTGCTTTCTCTTAAGATATCTCATAGGACAACTTAGGAGAAACGTCTTTGTTGTTGTCATCATTGTTGACAACCATAGCATTGATCTGTGCCATTCTTTCATGATATGCCTTGAAAGAGATTGTAGAGAACATTGCTGTATCCCTAGAAATGTTTCAAGTATATGAAAGCATTCTCTCTCTTATCTTGTCATAATTATCAGGAGATTGTTCTTTTAGAATGTCCATCCCTGTGTTGTTGGCTTGATACACAGTTGGTAATACAGAGTCTTGAGTAGGAATCATGTTTGTAGAAGAAGAAGTGAATATATTCCTTATTTCTCTTACAGGTGCTACTATATAAGATAGTGGTTTAAGAGAGAGAAAGGATAATTTAAAAAGGCTCCAAAGCTCTAGTTAATAGAGAATATAATATCAAATTAATTGAATCTTGCAATAGATTATTAGATATGAGATTGAATAAATCATTAGTTAAATTAGTGATTATGGTTAAACCTTATAATGCTAGTATGATAAATTATATTAAAGATAATTATTGAAAAAATCAGTTCAAATGAGACTGATGAAGTCTTTTACAAATTAAGGATAATAATAATATTTTACTAAATAGTTTTGATTTCTTATTGTACTATTTCATTGAATTTACATAGATAATTAAACAGTTTGTTCTATCACTATTTGCTTTTGATGATGAATTATATTACCATCTTGATATAATGCTTGGATACTTAGACAAATTAGTTGATTACAAGAAATATTTATACTATAGGTTACACCTAGATACCTAACAACTATCTCTTGTACATTAACTACTTGGTCTCTTACATCTTTTCCTGGTTTCTCTACATTTCTCAAATACATGACTATCTAGAATTTGATGTTGTGTATATAATACTGTATACATGTGATAATTGACAATGACAAGGTATAAGCAATGTTAAAGTTACAATAGACAGGTATAAGTATTGTTAGTAAAGGTAACAATACAAAAATTATTGGAGAGGATATGAAACCAAGACTATCTATTGTCAAAATATATGAAAATACAGAAAACAAAAAGCAATATAAAACAAGTGAGTGAAAAATTGTACTCAGCATTTCATTCTCATCAAACATGACATTATCTAACAAGTCAATTGAACCCAAAAACAACAAATATCTGAATATGTTATAATCAATCCTTTATGTTCACAATGTGGTTGAAGCATGTTCTATAGGGTTGAGGATTAGGTCTTTATGACACAATGATTGGCTGCACCATCATTGTCTCAGTCAGTGCTTTATGTAGCAGGTATTGTTTCCTTTCATCTTTCTTATGTTTCATGACTCATTTAACATACATTTACCATGCACAATTCTTATGGTCAATAGATATATAGTTGTAGATACTATCTTGTATCTTTACACTTTACAAATTGTCTCAATTCTTTATTCCTACTCAAGTCTTTGTCTAAGTTGTAACCTGAGCCAAGTCTAAGGTCATAATAGAATAACTATTATTCCTGTCCCAAATAACTGATATCCTCAATATTCCAAGCTAAGACAACAATCTTCATTTTGAAGTCTCAAGCAAGAACTTTAAGTCTTGTGCTGGATCAGCTTTGCCTCCTGAGCTGTTTGAGCTGATCTGACAAATAAACCAACTCCCAATAGTATTATCAAGCTTTCTTTGAATGAGATACTTTATAATAGCCTGAACAACATTAAGACTTGAAGTGAGCACAATATTGGAAATTGCAGAACAAATGTTGAGGAAAGAATAAGTTGGCTATGCTTCTTACTATGAGGAGCAGCAATCAGATAGTATGAGCACATATACAAAGAATAAGATGAGTAAGAGCAGAGTTGGATGAAGATGAAGCAAAAATGTAGAGGTAATAGAGCACAGATAGAAGAAGCTCATCTGTTTGAATAGTGACTGGAATTCTTAAACTCAAATAGCTTGTATTCTTTCTTTTTTCTGTTTAGGATACTCCTGTTCTCATTAGGCTTCTTATTCTCATCTGATACATTTGAAATCAGGGTACTCAATTATGCTATCCAGAGTCTTTGACCCATCTTTGTCTATTTATCACAAAACAAAAGTGTTTTCCTATCTTTTTCCAGTTGCTCAATTTCTCATATGAATTTAACTGGCCTGACTGTTATTATATCAACTGCAGATGGTAATCCTACACATTGGGTCAATGACTCCTTCCCTCAATCTTTTTGCTCACAATTCCTCATGTTCTCAAGACAGTTTTGTCATTTATTGTGCTAGTATTAATTGGTGGACTTGCAACTAGGTTCTAATACAAGTATTCCCAAGTGGTGTTTTTTTTAAATCAATAATTTATTACACAGAGTGTGATGGCAGACCATGGTAGCTACTTTGTAACTATGCACATAGGACTAAATACAAGATCAATATACAAAAGGAGAAAAGAAAAGAAGATTAAAGAACACAAATTCATCTAATAAACATTATCCAATTCCTTGTGGAAATCCTAAGTGGTGTCATGAGATGGTCCTTTATTGGCAATTTGGAGTGCATTTGCTGCTGAATGCATTTTCAGTATGGAACATGTTAAGATTTGTCAATCATAGGAAGATTTGTAATAGTAATAGTGAGAAAAGCCTGATTGAGGGAATATAAATAGAATATGCCTTCTATTTAGTTTCACCAAGTGTTTCTATATGAAGGCATGGTGAGCTGTACAAGTCATGAGAGCTGCCATCTTCTTATTGTTGTCATCCTACAATTATCTTGTTACCACCATATCTTCTATGTCCTCAATGTCAGCTAGAATACTACAAGGTGCAAATTTTTTCACAATGAACAACCCAATGTTGATTGCAAATGAAGATCCAATGATCATTTTGAATCTTTACCCCATAAAAAATCTGGTGAGGCTTGGGGAAATGTTGTATGTAATTATGACTAAAGAGTTTTCAGGGCTCAGAGATCTTCTAAACCATTTGATGCAAGACACATTTTACAATTCAGCCAATTATTGGCCACCTCCAAGATGTCACTATGATAGCTGCCAGGAACTCAGAATGACAATTACTGACTGGAAAATAAGTCACTTAAGTGATATTCCACAGCAGCTGCTATGGATACATGGTCTCTTTAGTGTTGAGAAAAGTGCTATTGCACAAAGTTGTGCAGAGTCACTGGTGACAGAAAACAAACTCTGTGTTTCAATTTTCTTCTCCTGACCCAACAAGAGAAATAATCCTGATCATGTGTTCACATCAATTATCTACTAACTTGCTGTCAAATACCCTCTAATTGGTGACATTCTTAATCATGAAATCCTGAAAAATCCTACCATTCTCACTACTTCATAGTAAGTCTAATTTGAAAAGTTTCTTGCCAAACCTCTATGCCAGGTGACTTCTCAGAATGCTTCAATTGAAAGATGGGTGATTGTCTTGGATGGCCTTGATAAGGTTGAGGGTACCACTGCCTAGACAAAGATCATCTGTATTATCATCATATTGATCTGTGAGTGTACCACACTATTCTGAGTTGCTTAGAGCCACATATCAAGCATACAATGGGTGCTAATGATGTTTCATCATTGTTACACAGCATTGACCTTTCCCTTTCTTCATAGGATGACCATAATATTCTCACATTCTTTGAAAAGGAACTTGATAAAATTAGAAAAGAGCATAATCTTCCATCATTATGGTTCTCTGAATCTAATATTGCAGTTCTTGTGAAACTTGCTGATAGACTGTGGATTTATATAGACATAGTTACTCATTTCATTAGTGACCCAAATTTGTCAGGATCTACTTCTCAACTGAAACTTGTGGTCAATCTCACCAATGAATCATGTGGAAAATTATGGGAGAATCCATTGGTGAGAATGAACATGTTCTGTAACCTTATCATGTGCCAGATCCCACCAAAGGTTGTGTCAATGGTTTGGAAAATCTTGTTGCTTTATTGTGTAGCCCTATGGAGTTCATTTCACCTTGCAAATGTTTTTGGACTATTCTGAAAGGAGTTTTATTCATCTTGTAGATTTATCCAGTCTGTTTTATCTCTTACACCTGTTGAAGATCCAGAACAGTTGAAGGATTTCTGCATTTATAGTTATATTATGCAGAAGCTTCATTAGGAAATGATTTAACAACTCAACAGTGTACATGAATTGAGTAATGGTATGAGACAAATCATAGTTGTATGTCTGATTGAACTGGACCAGGTACATGATAATATCAACACCAGTTGTCAATATCACATTTCACTACTCAGAGCTTCTTGAAAATCTTGGTTATTCTGAAGCATATGATGTATATAATTATTTGGTTGTTGCTCCTTCTCAGGTCTCCTAGTTGCTCTATGTTGTCATCTACTGCTGCTGTCCTTGATACTGTCAACTTTTCATGAATTCCTGTTCTATTAAAGGAGAGCAGATATTCATCATCTTGGTTTTGGCCATTAATTTTCAGGAAAAACATATGTTTTAAGGATTTTTGTTGCTTACTGAGCTTGAGTGATTTTTAGTTGCCATTCGAATATCAGGACAGGATAATCCATCAGTCATCAAATACACTCTACTTCTTGATCAAACTACAAAAAGCACCTTAGACTAGACTATATATTCTAGGTTAGGGAAAAAACAAATTTGTCTGTTGGAGAAATGATAGTGGTTTTTATTGCATAGGATGGGTATATTGTCTATTATCCTGACACTTGATCATAGTGACTGATTTCTCTATCAGGAAAATGTTTAGTATACTAGTTAATTGGGTTGAATTTACACAAATACTATTGAAAACAGTTTGTACATCTATCTCTAATAACAAATTGTATTACTATCCTGATATGATGCTTGAGTGCTTAGACAAATGAGCTAATTCAATACTAATTACACTTGAGTACCCAATGACTATTGCTTGGTGCCAGCAGCACAAAAACCACCTGGTGTTGTGGCAACCACTTATCACAAAGGACAAATGATCTCACTAACGAGTAAACCTTAAAGTAGAAGTATAATGTGGGTATTCACAAGAGAACTCGACAAGGAGCCTCTTTTTAATTAGAGTCCTATTTATACAAATGTTTCCTGGTCCATGCTACTACTATCTAACCCTGCCCTATAGTCCATGCTCCATCCTTATATCTGCCTCACTTTTTACTCAAGGTCACCATGTGTACTCCATGTGCTCTAATGTTATCTTCCAGACCATTCTACTATGTTCTAGGCTTGTGATGTCACATTATGTGACCTGTCATGTGACTTCCTTGTCACGTGCCTTCTTCATCGTCTTTCCAGGAAAATAAAATAAAGAAAAATAAAATAAAATAAAAATTGTTAGTATCCAGATGTCCATGACACCTGGCTTCTTATATTTCCATGACTGTGTACATATGGAAATTGATGATGATGATGAGGTTGTCGAAGGCATGAGAAATATCAAAACTATAAACAGGAGGTGTGGAGGTGACTCTATGGAGACTATCAAAGGGAGTATGAGACCAAATCCAATACTAGAGATTGTTAAAGTATATAGAAATACTGAAAACAGAGAATGATACAACATAATTATATGAAAACCCTTGTTAGACATATTATTATCTAACAAATCAGCTGAACATAAAAGTAACAAAATATCTAAATTTTCACTATCCTCCTTCAATACATTCTCTATATTCTCTCCAGAAACAATGACCTTGCAGACAATAAGTGCTGCATCCGTCATTTTAGAATGCAAGTCACTAATATCCTTGACATTTTGAGCTAATATGTTGATTTCACCCTGATAATTTTCAGTCTTAGGCAATGACTCCAAATCTTGTGATAATTTTCTGAGACTACTTTGCCTTCTGAGCTATTTAAGCTGACTTTACAAATAGAACAACAATTTGTTAAATTGTTATGAAGGTTATCTTGTGTAGCATAATATGAGATCCTAGTTTGACTAGCTAACCAATATAGGCAAGCCCAGTAATAAGTATAGAAACTAGAGATGATCTTGAGGTGACCTCTAGCTCCAGTGTTCATTTGCAAATGATAAGAACAACAAGTCTTCATGATTTCCCATTACAAGGCTTGAAGGCACAAATCTTATTTCATCTCTTACTACTCATATCCTCAAATTAAATTCTTATATGTCCTGGTATTATTCTGCATAATCTTGGTAAAATATTGCATTGATTCTAATTGGTTATAATGTGAATCATTCAATGATTTCATGTGCTTATAGTTAAAGACAGAATTCATAATGATAAAGGTAGATTGTATCATAAATAAGCTACTCACTGGTTGTGATACTTGAACTTAGTGGTGTCTCAGAGGTTCAGTATAAGGAGATAATGATGAGTAATATCAACAAGAATAATTGATGTTGTTAAGTCTGAGGTCTAGCCCTTAGACATAGAGATATATATACAAAAGAGTGATAGTCTATGCATAAGCTGTTGCCATCATATGATCAAAACTTGTACCTGATGGGAGCTGTTATCTGTCATAGCAGCTGTCAGGCTAATTTTAGAAGATAACTAATTATGTCACTACATTGATATGCTTGTATCTCTA
>Ga0157359_1000918_pt1 | contig 11489 bp, 5 predicted proteins | sample AttcapACBM3_FD_111482 | JGI IMG/M metagenome (GOLD analysis project Ga0157359, IMG submission 111482) | Fungus gardens microbial communities from leaf cutter ant in Botucatu, State of São Paulo, Brazil - Atta capiguara ACBM3 | ecosystem: Host-associated > Fungi > Mycelium > Unclassified ...
AAGTCTGAGATAGGAGTGAGTACTGATTTGGTGTGTTGCCATTGAACACTGGGGGTTGAGTTCAATAAGAGTTATCTTTGTTGATTATCAGACTAGTGAATTACAGTATAACTACTAGTTTTTTATACAGATATATACTATAGAAGATGCTCAGGGTTTTAGTGTTAAGATACTGACAGAAGTATGACTCCACCATGGAAGGCTGAGTCAGATAGAAGTATCTCTGTTATAGAAGACAGAAAATCTAGATGATTGCATCACCACTATAAGACATGTTGCAAGTAAGGTGGCTACTATGGAAAGCAGGCTTATATAATTGGGAAAGCAATATCACTGTGGGAATGTATTTTCTGGACAAGTAGACTTGGCATATGACAAAACATAAGAATATCCATGATATACTTCTTTCTCAGATTCTAATACTTAGTATAATACAGACAATTGAATAAGATATATCTTCCTGTTTCAATAGGATAATTACTGTAGGGACATGCTATGAATTCTTTAGGAAAGAACTTCAGCCTGTATTCACCTATATGTGAGTGATTAGTGATCACTCTGGTAAGGCATATACATAATGAATTAGAAAGACTATAGTATTTTGGCCATGTACCTTCTTTTAAATATATAGAATGAATATGTTCTTCTTTTTCATTATTAAGGTTAAGAAAGTTTCTTTCTTTGTAATCAGAAGCTTGAAACATTATTTGTCATTTACCTGTTGTCTTTGGTCTTCTCAGCCAGGAATAATAGAGTTATACTCTTCTTTTCTACTAAACTCCCAAGACATCCTACTTGGTAGAATAGGATTGATATTAATATGTTTGGATTTTTTGTCAACCAAAGTATACAGAGACTATTTGATGCTGTTGGGACAATCCCAAAATGAGATTAAATTATCAGAATTTTTGTTGAAAAACTCCCTAAGGCTCTTTGATAATACAATCAAATAAAGTTGATAAGGGTGAATTAAAGTGTCAAATATTCATTTTGCAGCTGGGATGGTATCAGTGATAATAAATATTTTTGAAGCATTATGTATTTTTGTTGCTTGGTCTATTCTGTATCTGATAGCAAAGAGTTCAGCTTCAGTGGAGTTGACATTCATTGCATGATAAACAGATTTGCTAATGATTTTATGACACTTTTGAATGTAGGATACTGAGATAGTGACATTGTTGTGACATTGTTTTTGATGCTCATGTCTACAATAATAAGTATGATATTTTGATTGTCAGAGAAATCTTCATAGATCTTGTCTAGTTTAATGTTATGAGTTTTTAATGCATCTGTATCTTTGTGATTAACTAAAGTAAAAGAAAATTGGTCAGAAAAGATATCTACTAAATGAAAACCTGGCAGAAGTTCACTATTTAAAGAGTTGAAAGAAGGAAGAACTTTGTTTAAATAATTGTTATAGAACTTTTGATTTTTGATTTTTGTTTGGGCATAAGTAAGAAAGTTGCTATATGATGTAGTGAAGTCTTTTTGAAGTGTTGATTGTCAAGTAATGAAATAATGGCATGTTGTTTGAGTAAAGATGCTACATGCAGTTGTTGATGGCTAATGATTTTGTTAAGGTAGAATTAGATAGGAACATGGCCAGCTATAGCCCTAACTTTCCAGGTGGGAGAAGTTTAGAATGCTCTTATAATCTACAAAACCACTGTCACAAACTTCATTCAGCTTGTATCTCCACAACCAGTAAACCAATTTTCACAAACTAAGTTGTGCTGTAAAGTTCCAAATGAGGGCTATCTGTACATATACAGGATGTATAAAAGTGACAACAAACAACTGAGATATCAGGTTATCAGTAAATGTAAAATCTTTGTTTGCTAATATCTCATAAATGACTGGACAGATTTGCATGATCAAACTTGCATTGGAAAGTGCTCATCAAATCGTTTCTAATGGTATATGGTATATCATATAGTAATAAGTATTCATAGAGATACAAGCATATTAATGTAGTAACATAATTAGTTATTTTTTAAAATTAGCCTGACAGCTGCTATGACAGATGACTGCTCCCATTAGGTATGAGTTTTGATCATGTGATGAAAACAGCTTGTACACAGACTATCACTCTTTTGTATATATACTTCTGTGTCTAAAAATTAGACCTTAGACTTGACAACATCAATTTACATTATTTATCATCAATATTTATTATTTATTATCTGTATTGATCTTAATCATCATTGTCATTATTATTGAACTTTTGAATTATTCCTAAACCTTTGAGAGTATATCCAAGATTCAGATGTCACAAATAAGTGAGTAGTTCATTTTGTGATAGCCACTCTTCTTTGCATTTTTTTGAGTTTCTTGATTGGCTGAAAAAGTGGTACACCTTTGAAATACCACAACTGTGAACAATAGATAAGACACAAGTTCTGTACAAGAGTGTATAGAAGATAACTCTTTATTTGAGTTTTGTAATATTTTTATATCTTTAATTGTCAAAAGAGCTTTATTAGCATAGTAATGAACATGGTATCAAAAAGATAGTTTCTTGTCAAAAAAGAAACCAAGATATCTCTATGTGTGCTTTAGAATAAAGAAGTAGATCTTCTAATAGATAGAGATTCTGAGGAGGAGGGTGAATGTTCTTTGTTGACCTCAAAAAATGGAAGATTTCAGACTTTTTGTGTTTGATGATAAGACTGAATTGAGTGAAAAGGGACAAAATGATATTATATCTGTAGAAGAAACTTGCATTCAATTTTTCATAGTTTTTTTCTTAAGAAATGAGAAGTTCATCACCTATAAAAGAAAGAGTGGAGATTGGAATAGGAGATAAGAAAGATTTAGTTCTTTTTTCAAAGATATGAAAAATAGGAGTGATATACAAGGCAGGAAGAATGGAAGGAAGAGCAGGCTCTTGTCTAACACCTATATTGGCTTTGAAGAATAGTAAAATAAAACTATTTTATACATATTGCATTTGTCTGCTGATTAAATAATTAGAAAAGAATGAAGAAATTCAAGAATCAAAACCAGCTTTTTTCAAAATCAGAGAAAGCATATTGTGATTAAGGGAAGAAAAATATCACAAAATGAACTACTTACTTGTTTGTGATATCTAAACCTTGGGTGCACTCTCAGAGGTTTAGGAGTGATTCAGAAGTTCAATAATAATGACAATGATGATAAAGATCAATATAGATATCAATGATAAATAATAAGATTGATGTTATTAAGTCTGAAGTCTAATTCTCAGATACAGAAGTATTTATACAAAATAGTAATGGTCTGTATGCAAGCTGTTTCTGTCACATGATCAAAACTCATACCTGGTGGGAGCTGTCATCTGTTATAGCAAATGTCAGGCTAATTTTAAAAGATAACTAATTATGTCACTACATTAATATGCTTGTATCTCTATGAATACTGATTCTTATATAATATATCATATATTATTAGCAACAATTTGATGAGTGCTTTCCAACACAAGTTCAATCATGTAAATTTGTCTAACTGCTCATGAGATATCAGCTAACAAAGCTTTTATAGTTACTGATAGCCTGATATCTCAGTTATTTGTTGTTGCTTTTGTACATTCCACATATATGCAGATAGCCATCATTTGGAGCTTTTCAGCACAACTTAGTTTGTGAAAATTGGTCTACTAGTTGTAGAGATACAAGCTGAATGAAGTTTGTAGCATCTCTAAAAAAACCTAAAAGAACAGAATAAGATTTCTGAAGATGATAGTTATTCTATTCTATATACTTAAGCTTTACATTCTAACTTCTCAGATCAGCTTACATAAGAAAAATAATGATAACAGCATGGTTAGAGAGTATTAGAATAATAGCAGATTTTTGTTAAGAGACTTGTCATTTTGTAACACTCCAAAACTCAAACACTACTAATATCTGCCAATGATCCTATAGAGTTTTCTATTTTCCCCAAACTATAGACCCTAAACCCTATTGTTAAGCCTATAGACTTTATGCAAAAAATACCACCATTTCCACTCTTAAATTCTACTGATGTCAAAGTTATGAATAATAGACTTGGTTTTATTTTATTTTTCTATTTTTCTTTGAATTTTCTTTATTTAAACTTAGATAAAGGGTTGTAATATAATGTTATATGTGATAGTCACAAATCATGATGAATTTGTAATACCTGTCACAGAATGGTCATATATGTTACAGTTATACAATCATGTAACATAGAAAAAGTCATAAAAGACTCTAAAGAAAATAGTTATTCAAGATAAATCTAATCAAGGGCTAAGAGTAAAGAAAGAAACAAAAAAAAAGAGAATAAAGAGTGGATATATTGAGTTTGACTGGACTTATTATTGCATAAGTAAGTTCAATATAGCCCTCAACTTGTGTGAAGTCTTAAGAGTTACTCTTTATTTTTTTGAGAACTTCTTAAAAGTTGTAGCTATAGAGATGGTAGCTGTTAGAACAACTAGTCAAGTCTATAGGCTTTCCTAATCTTTAATAAAACCTAAGTCTTTATTGAGAAAATATCTAAATATACTACTTATCTCCAGGAAGATTTTTAGAGGTTATAGATATTCTATATAGCTATATTATATATTTCAATCTCCAAGATTAGCTTAATTTATGAGAAATGATAAAGACAGCATGATCAGGGATATTTCTAATAAAGATATTTAAAATGTTAGCCTAAAAAGAAAGAGATATTATATCTGCTATTAGTGATAAATAGGAGAGAATTTGGAACAATAAACAGTATTATACTCAGTAAAAGTCAGTAATGGGAAGTAGAAAAGTTGACTAGACAAACTCTACAGGGTATACAGCAGTATTTGGTGTTCTAAGAGAGAAAGAAACTTTGTAGACTTTGGTGGCAGTGTTGGAGTTGAAAGAATAGGTTCTTTTACAGTAGCAGCTATTTAAACACTATATATTAGGGCAACTAAATGAAGTCTACAGGGACTTTTGAAGTTTACATCTTTAGAAAAACCTAAGAGAACAGAATAAGATTTTTTAAAGGTGACATTTATTCTAAATACCCTAGAATTCATTGTAATCTAACAGATCAATATTAAGCTAACTATCAGAATAATAGTATACAAGTAGTTAGAAACTTAAGTAAAAGTATTTAGAACATTATGTTAAAAGACAAAAAACACTTGATAATGATAAAAAGCAACTAGTAGCAATCTAGAAGGTTTTCTAAAGAGACAGTGTAAAAGTGTGGATTCTAGTAGCTAATAGTAGCTAATATTAGAGGAGTTCATAAGTCTAGCTATGACATATAGTAATATTATATGGTAAGAAAGTCTATAGTAAAGCCTATAGGATTTAGTATTGATGAAAAGTTAAATCCCTTTATACCATAGCCTTTAGAAGTGATCAGAATTTGCTTCTTTTAATGTAATGTTGTGACTATAACTGTGACATATGTAACCAAACATATCATACTTTTATCACTTTGTGATAGTCATATATTACTATCTTTTAACTAGGTTCAAATAAAGAAAATCAAAGCTAAAAAATAAATAAAAATAAAAATAAGAGAAGAAAAATAAAAAGAGATTAAGTCTACTATCTTTAAGTTTGATAAGAGATCTCCTATATTATAAATTTATTGTATATTAAGTGATATAAAAGAACTTGATAGAGTTTCTACTATAGAATATCTACTTTATATGACTGTATAACTATAATATATATGTAATATATCTCCTACTTTTGTCATGCTTTGTAACTTTTTTTTTAAATATCAACAATTTATTATATAGGATATAATGGCAGTCCATGCCTATAGGAGAAATTATGTATAGAGTATTATATATATATACCCTAACCTTTTTATGTAGTTACCCAACATAAAGAACTACTAAGAAATTGAACTCATAACCTCAAGTAAGTTTGAGATAGGCATAATATATGTGGATAAGGGGCTTTTTTACTACACCATCTCTCCTTCTGCTTTATAACATTTGTAAATATCATATTATATCCTTTTAGCTAAGTTCAAAAATAGAAATAGAAAACCTGAACTATAAAAGAAAAAAGAAAAAAATAATAAAAGACAAAAAAAGACTAAGTTTACTCTGAGAATTTCTAATACCTTTTTAAATAACTTAAATGTTTCTTAAAAGCAAGGAATGATAAATTAGATAACTTTGAAAGTGATAATTTTTCAAATGAGGTTGTTAAGAATTGATGAAAACAATTCTAAGATACTATAAAGTTAGCAGCAAAGAAAGTTTTACCTTACTTTCTTAAGACTCAAAAGCTTCCTTCTATACTAATTGTATATTATTATACTTATGGTCTTACTTCTAATAATAATGATTAATGATCATTACTGTTACATACTATCTGATATCTGCACTCTTCCTACTCTCTTCTAGTATGAATCACACTTCATTTTAATCATCCATTAATCCAAGAACTAAACCTTATATTTTTCATTAATCTTATAGAGTTCCAAATAATAACTACTGTAGTACTTGATAACTCAGAATATACATAGCAATAGAATATTATTAGATTCATACTTTTGTATTTAAGAATATTGGCTACTATATATAGTTTCTTAGTCTGATGATCAACTTAGATTATATCACACTTGCTCTAAGTACATCTGAACCCCTTCTTCCAAAATATAACTACATAATAAGTTAGGCTAGACATAACAATCTTTTGTTAAAGCCAAGGTTACCCTATTCACATAACATTACTTCTGACCTGTCTTTTAATCTCTTTTTCTAATACAACCTATCTTATGTACTACTTCCAGATAATTCTGGCAAGTGTGAATTGCTCTTAACAATTATAAAAGTATATATTTTGGAACAAGATTAGCTTGCCTTGTTTCTAGATCAAGATAGAGTCTTAAATTTGGCTAGAAAGACACTGATAGTACTGGTAATACAAAATACTATTCTTCTATCCAAGTTGAAAGGTATCATATATAAAATTCACATTATAAGTAGAAATCTTGTCACTAAGCTTTATATAGAGATTGTCTAGTATATTAGCAGCTTTATCTACAGAATTAGAAAGATCAAAATACTGGTAGAGTTTGTTAACAAATTGGTTTCAGTCTGAAAGCCAGTCTTAGAAGATACTTGTTAGAACAACTGAACAAAGCCTATAGAGTTTACAGAGTTTTACAATTTCTAGGAAAATCTAAGCTTTATTGACTAGATATTATGATGATACAGCTTATCTCAGGAAAAATCTAAGAGAACAGAGTAAGATTCTTGAAGGTAATAGATATCTTATATATTTCTACTATATATTCCAATTTTTCAGATCAGCTTACTTCATAAAGAATGATAAGAAAAGTATAGCCAAGGATATTTCTATTTTCTAGCATATATAAAGGTAAATACTTTATACTAGGAATTATATTAAGTTCTCTTGTATTAACACAATATAAGATTCTTCTTTTGCTTTATTACTTAAGTTATAATATTAGAACTCAATATCTATATTCTAAGGCTGTCTAACACAGGACCTTCTCTTTCTTACTCTTTATCATTCTCAACCAAATACTCTTTAGTCAAAAAGAAATTGCTAGACTCTAGGCTTGAGAGGTTATATCATAAAGTGAATTATTTACTTATTTGTGATGTTTAAATCCTAAGTACATCCTTAGAGGTTTAGAAGTAATTCAAAAGTCTAATAATAATAACAGTAATGAATAAAGATAATAATTGATAAGAAATAAATAATTTTGTTATATTTGAAGTCTAATCTTCAGACATAAAAGTATATATACAAAAATAGTAATAGTCTATATACAAACTATTTCCATCACATAATCAAAACTTGTACTTAATGGAGCTGTTATCTATCATAGCAAATATCAGGCTAATTTTAAAAGATAACTAATTATATCATTACATTAATATGCTTATATCTCTATAAATAATAATTACTATGTAATATATAATATATTATCAGAGATAGTTTGATAAGTGCTTTCTAATATAAGTTTGATTGTAAGAATCTGTCTAGTAGTTTTTGAGATAATAGCCAATGAAACTTATAGTTACTGATAGTCTAAATTTTAGTAATCTGTCATTACTTTTATATGTCCTATATATATATAAATAGCTCTTATTTAGGACTTTTCAGTACAACTTGGTTTGTGAGAATCAGTCTATTGACTGTTGAGATACAAGTTTAATAAAGTTTGTAACAGGTTGGTAGTAGTTATCAAAAGATTGTTATGAATAGCAATAACCAGACTGTTATAATTATAAGATCTTAGAATAGATCAAGTAAAAGAACCTTATATTGGATTAGTATAAGAGAACTCAATAGAAAACTCTGTATAGGATTGTTTGCCTTATATACTCTAAACTGATGGTATATACTACATTACAATTAGCCTATCATAAATAACTATATATTGGTCAACATATATATAATATATTGTATAATGTTATTTTTTCTGGAACCTTTTATTGTCTTTTATCATGATAAGTGATCATGTGACAGTTTGTAACAGTGATATTATACTAGACCTTAACCCTAAATTCCAGGAATTGAAAATAAATTGAAAATAAAATAAAAATAAAAGAGAAAATAAAATGAAACTAAGTTTATTGTTTATAATTTTGAAATAGACTTAAGCTACTGTCTAGATATATGTCTATATATACTCATTATTTAAGTGAATAGTATTATTGTAGTATATATGTAAATTTTTATATAGAAGACTTATATTACTGGTCTATTGTGATTAGTCTATACAAAGTAGTAACATTGTCTAGTAATGAGATATCTAGCTTAGGAATTCTCTTCTTAGAAATATTAGTTTATGAATTTTCTTAGAGCAGTAGTTAGATAGTTAGTAGAAGTAGACAGTGTGAGGTGGGACAAGAAGAGTATTTACTAGTATCTACAGAGATTGTATTAAATTCAGAGTATAATTCTAAGAATGAGGCTAGTACCAGCTTTTCTTCTTTACCAACTTATATATCTTCTTATCTTATACCACTACCACTATTATTAACACTCTCACCAATTAATTTATCACTATAATATGATATGAGTTAACATGACTTTTTAGACCAAATTTAACTTCAGATAAGATAGCAAACAAAGCAAATAACAGTATTATAGACATTGTTGGTAGTGAGAGAAGAGATAGAAGAAGTAGCTCCAAGACCCAGTAATGGATTCAATACAGAGGTAGCTAAGGCTAGCAAGATAGCAGGATTTATAACAGTATGTATATTGTATATTAGGATAAGAATGAGAAAGATAGTAATAGTAGTAGAGAAACAAATACAGTGGATATTAATGTATGTATAGAAAGGTTCAGCTAATATCTAGAAAGAAAATATTTTAGAGAATTTGGAATTAGAAGAGTTAGAGTTTGAATTGGCAAGGGAATTTTTAGCAGAATTAAAGAAGAAGTTTGACAAAGAAGATAATGAGTTAACAAAGGTAGTAAAATTGAAACAAGGAGAACAAGGTCTTCAGACCATGGATGAGTTTATCTGAATATTCAAGTATACAACAAGAAAAACAAGCATTGATTAAAAAATTTAAGAGAAGTATGAATAGTACTATAAGACAAAAGCTAATAGAGACAGAATAAACTTCATAGAGTATCAAACAGTGGTATAAGTGAGCAATTAATTTGAATAGATATTGGAAAGAGAGTAAGTGAGAAGAAAAGAGATTGAGAAACAAGAAAAAGATGAAGAATTAAAAGAAAAAGTAGACTAGATTAACAAATAGTCAAGAGAGATAATGTTTTATTCTACCTCAGATTTGGTCCAGAAGACAGGAGATACAACAAATATTAGCAAGACCTACTTTGATGGAGAAAGTAGAAAAAACTCATTTTATTATAGTAAACTTGGGATAATAGCAATGAGTAAGATTTATGTATAGATGCAACTTTTATATAATGGATATAAATTGAGGAAGAAATTGTAGAGGGTTCAAATATATAACAAAACATTAAAAGAATTAGAGAACAATTGGATAAAAAAGATATATTAGCTACCAAAATAATGATAGGTATTTAAAATAAAAGAACAGTTTGGTAGTTCTTGACTAGACTCTTATTATATTAAATTTGCTATATCTAGTAGCATAGTAAACAATGAAAATTCATTTAATAGTAACTTAAAATAGAAACTTGTTAAGAGAAGTAATAGTAAGAATTGGACTAGAAAGAATTGATATACAGAAGGAGATTATAATAGAGATGTTGTTAGATAGTAAGACAATAGGAATGGTTATGAGTTCTGAGTTTGTAAGAAAGCAAGAATTTAAGTTGAATAAAATTGAAAGATCTATAATATGAGAAATATAGATGAAATACTCAATAAGAAGAGGCTAATAAAAAATACTATAGAGGTAAACATATTCTATAAGAGATATAGAGAGAAGACAGAGATTGATGTAATAGGAGGACAAAAGTAGAACATAATCTTGGAAATATTACAGCTTACTCACTATAATCTTATTTCATTTTATTGTTCTACTTTTTTTTCTATTTTATTTTTTTATTTTGAACTTAAGATTAGGAATTAATATAATTGTCACAAAATGTCACATGATATAGTTACAAGTCATGGTCACACAATCATGTATTATATAAAAGGATGTAGAAAGTTCTAGAACAATAATGTTATACCACATATTTTTTAGAGTAGACTGGGTTTAGTATAGTATAGATTATTAGCCAAGTATATATAAGATAGATACTTTGTAACTGGAACTTCATTGGTATAAACCCTATACAAGGTTTATTTCTTGACTTAACTCTGAGTCTTGAATTATAACATTAGAACTTGATATTTATCCTTGAGACTATTCAGCCCAGGACTCTTTCTATTTCTATTTTTTTTACTTTTTTATCATTTTTGACCAATAATCAACATAATTGTTAGTCACCCTCAGTATAGAAGCTAGACCCTAAGTATAAAGAGGAGCCAGCTGCTTAGTATAGATAGTCATGAACATTGGTGACCAAATTTAGGCTACTAGCTAGATATTACTCATTGTTTAATTGGGTGGTATTGAGTAGAATACTTGTATTATTTTGTATAGAAGCTTTATACTGCAGTATCCACTTATAACCTGTATATGCAAGAGAACAGCAAGTATTTCTAAGACCTTGTTTAGAGTCTTCTTAAACTAAAATCATTTATATTGCAATTAGAACAGTAGTTAGTAGTTAATATAGTTAGTAGACAGTATGAGACAGGACTTAAAGAGAGTCTACTAATACTTACAGATTAAGTTTAGTTCAGATTATGAGTTAGAGAGAAAAACCACCATTGGTTCCATCCTATTTCTATATATATTATTACTATCAAAGTCAAAAATAATGGACTTTACTTTTGTCATTTTTTCTTTTCTATTTTATTTTCTTTTCTATTTTATTATTATTATTTAAAATTAGGGTTGGGGGTTAGTATGACATTACATGTGACTGTCACAAATCAGTCACAGTCACACAATCATGTATTACATAGAATAATCATAGAATATCCTAGAATGTCAGGT
>Ga0157359_1000919_pt1 | contig 11486 bp, 13 predicted proteins | sample AttcapACBM3_FD_111482 | JGI IMG/M metagenome (GOLD analysis project Ga0157359, IMG submission 111482) | Fungus gardens microbial communities from leaf cutter ant in Botucatu, State of São Paulo, Brazil - Atta capiguara ACBM3 | ecosystem: Host-associated > Fungi > Mycelium > Unclassified ...
TAGATTTGCATGATCAAACTTGCATTGGAACCAAACTGTTTCTGATGATATATAATGTCAGAAATAAAAATGATAGACTTCAATTTCATTTTATTTTTATTTTTATTTTTATTTACTTTCAAATTATTTTACATTTTCTATTTTTAGAACTCTAGGGTTAGGGTTGGAGTGATAATTGGTCACACTGTCACATCAGTCACATTTGATGATGTGGTCACAACAAAGATCATGGAATATGAGGGAAAGAAATAGAAGGTTCTAGAAGAAATGATATTATACAGTATAAATATCACATGTTGACCTCATATCTAATAGATAGTCATTTAGGGTAGGGTACACAGTAGTTAGCATGGACTATCTGAATAGATATATAAAGTAGTCTACTTTGTATAGAGTTTTTTATCAAGTTCTCTTGTGTTTTACTCTAATATAAGAGTTTTGTTCTTTATCCAACTCTAAGGATTTAAGATTATAATATATAGTATATTCCAAAGCAATAAGTATTCATAGAGATACAAGTATATCAATATAGTGATATAATTAGTTACCTTCTAAAATTAGCCTAACAGCTGCTATGACAGATAATAGCTCCCATTAGATAGAAGTTTTGATCATATGTTGGAAACAGCTTGTATACAGACCATCACTATTTTGTATATATATCTCTATGTCTAAGAATTAGACCTCAGACTTAACAACATCAATTATTCTTGTTGATACTACTTATTACCTATCATCATTATCTTCTTATACTAAACCTCTGAACCACTATTAAGTTTAAGTATCATAACCAGTGAATAGCTCATTTGTGATAGTATCTGAAGAGGCCAATATTAGAGCTATAGTAAAATTTATAAATGAATTTATAATAGAAGTTAGTAAATTACAGAAATACCTACATGTCCATATAGTTGTGTAAGATTGGCCAATCACAAACACTAGCTATCTTGGTAGAATCTATCACTATCTAATCTTCAGAAATTACTAGTCTTAAATACTCAATTTGTCACTTGTTGAACTCATACTTTTTAGAGTATAAAAATAACTTATCTTGGCCAGAACTCTGTACACTGTCTTGCAGTTATCTTCCAAGGTTTGAGTGAAGATGAGGATGTTATTCAAATAGACTATTATAATTTCTTTAGTTATGAGATCTTGAAAAATATTATTCACTATAGTTTGGAACATAACAGAATAATTAGTCATACCAAAAAACATTACCAGAAGTTTAAATAACTACAGTTCATACAGAAGATAGCCTTCTATTTGTCTCTGAACCTTAGATACTAGTTTAGAGACCAGTAGTAAATAGTATTTATTCTTTATCATCATAGCAATGAGAACTCTGTAATTTTGAACTAATTATAGAGAACCATCTCTTTTCTTAATAAAGAATACTAGTATAGCTATTAGAAATTTTGAAGGATGTATGTGATTTATATAGATATTTTAGCAAGAAAGATATTAAGCTCAGACTGCTCTGCCAGTGATGAGAAGTTGTTATATTCTAATCTAACTATATTTATCCTAACTCATGAATAATACCTCTTTCTTTATTCATACTCTCTGATCTCTTTCAGTGTAGATCACATCTTTCTATTCTACCTCAGATATCCTTGCTAGGCTCTTGACAACTCCATAAATCTCCATCTCTGATATCTAAGGATCATTAGAACTAGGATAATACTTAGCAGTCTTTATTCCTAGATAACTACTCTAAGTAGTTTACACTATAAATCTCATCCTAAAAATCAACTAAAAATATTACTGTTATAGTATGCTTGAACTCTTATATTTTATTTTGATTTTATTTCTCTTTTTCTTTTATTTTTATCACTTAGATGATGAAGAGGCATTAGTAACATGATGCATTACATGACATTATATCATAGGCCTAAAATCTGAAAAAAGAGCTAAAAGAATGATATCAAGATATATCAACAGCATGTTCATCTCATAGTATACATATTGTGCACTCATGACAAATGTATGGACATTAGAATAGGGTTATTTATCATTAGCATGGACCATGTGTACTAGTATATATAGTGTAGGAATACATTGGGAACTCTTTGTTGAGTTCTCTTGTAACTTTCATAATGTTACAACTTAAAGATCTTAGGGTTAGTCAATAAAAAGGACCTTATATTAGAGTTAACACAAGAGAACTCAATAGAGAACTCTGTACAGAATCATCTACCTTATATGCTAAAACCTAATGGTCTATACTCTACTACTTTAGCCTACCCTAAATGACCATGTATTTTTCTTAAGGTTAATATGTATATAACATGTTGTATAACATCATTCCTTCTAGATCCTTCTACTGTTTTCCATCATGCCACATGATCATGCTAAATCCTAACCCTAAGTTCAAAAATAGAAAATAAAATAAAACAAAGTCCATTCTTTACAATTCTGACATATAAGATACTTTACTTATAAATTTACTTGAGTAGTATATTAGTTGTCTTGATTAGTGGTTGCCACAACAGTAGAACTCAACTCTTTACAAGGACACTGCATCACACAGTCTCCTTTCACTTACTCTTTTATCATCCTCAACTGAGAAACTGCACTATCTCTTAGTCAAGAACATATAGCTAAGTTCTAAGCTTAAGAAGCATACTAGCTAGACAGGGAAAACTTAGTCATTTGTTTATACCAAAGTCTACTGGTGAATTTCAGATGTATCACCTTTTGTAAACATGTTGGATAGTTTTCATAGTAGAAGCCTTATGCTGTTGGTCCCCTTATGATCAGTACATGTAGAGAAGTGATGTTATCTAGTAAGAAAACATCTAGTTTAGAGATTTCCTTCTTAGGGATAGTAGTGTAACAGTTTGATTAGGGCAGTAGTCAGTAAACAGGTAGTCAGTAGATAGTGTAAGATCAGATAAGAAGAATACTAGCTAGTATTTACAGAGAAAATTTTTGAAAGAAATTTTTTTAGAAGATATCATTTTATATTATCAGACACTATGGCAACTAACATTGTTGATATTAGTCAAATAAACATAGAAGTATTAGTCAGATATGTGGGAGAGGAAGAAGCAATAAGGTTATTAAAGCAAGTACTAGAAAACAATGTAATATTATTAAATTTACAAAAACAACTATTGGAATTACAAGTAGTAGAAGATTAGAAAAGAAGGAGGGAACAAGAAAGAGAATGGAGAAGAAGAAAAAATGATGAAAGATGGGAAGAAGATGAATAGAGAAGAAGAAAGAAAGAGAGTAGATGATGAGTAGAGAAGAGTAGAGAAAATGAGAATAAGAGAAGAAAGAAAAGCAGAAAAGGAGTGGAGATGGTAGGAAGCATGGAAAAGAAGAAGAGACATGAATAAGAAAAGAGCAATAATGAAGAAAAAATGTTTGTTTATGGAGGTTTTGGGTATATTACCCATCATTGTAGAAATTTAGAGAGTAAACAGGAGGAGGAACCAATACAGAGGTTTTCAAATAAATTTGAGGTACTAAGGAGTAGAGTGATGAATATAGGAGAAAAAAGTAGAGAGGATATAAGCAAAGATAGAAAAACAATTTTGAGAGAAGAGAGATTTAAGAAGGAAAAGTCAGTGAAAGTATAAAAGACAAGAATAGAGAATAATGGCAATAGTATAGAAAAAAAGAAGAAATTGTTGAGAGAGGTAATAGTGAAGATAGGGTTGAAGTAGGAGGATGATAAAGAAGAAATTGTTGTAAAAGCATTATTGGACAGTAATGAGTTCAGAGTTTGTAGGAAAAAATAAGTTTAAGAAAAAAGTTAGATAGGCCAAATTATATAAGAAATATGGATGGTATCTTTAATTATAAAGAACCAATTGAGCATACAGTGGAGATAAAACTGTTTTATAGAGGACACAAAGAGAAAATGGAGATAGATATAATAGGTGGACAGAAATAGAGCATGATATTAGGAATACTATAGCTGACATGCCATAATTTGGAAGAATAGGGAAGTAAAGATGACAAAATGTCTAGATGATTGTGGGAAGTAATAATAAAAGATAAAACAAATGAAGCCAGAATAGCAGAAAGAAAAGAAAAAACAACAAAGAAAAGAGAAAAAGGAAAATTTTAGAAAACTAACTATGGAAGAGGAAATAGAGATAGTAAGAATGATAGAGGAAAAGTAAGAAAAAGAAACAGATTTGATAGAGATTAGAATGGTAGAAGAGATAGTTCCTAGAAAATTCCATAAGTATTTAAAGATATTTGAAAAGAAGAAATCAGAGAAAATACTAGTGAGGAAGACATGAGATCATGTCATAGATCTCAGAGAAGAATTTGTTCCAATAAAGGGAAAGATATACCCATTATCAAGAATAGAGAGAGAGAAAGTTCAGAAGTTCATAAAAGATCAGTTAATAAAGAAATACATTTGACCATCAAAATCACTATAGACATCACTGGTGTTTTTTGTATTGAAAAAGTATAGGAAAAAGAAAATAGTATAGGACTATCAATATTTGAACAGTTGGACAATTAAAAATAATTATCTTTTACCACTGATTTTGAATAAATAATATTGGGAAGAAGAAAGTGTTCACAAAGATAGACTTAAGATAGGAATATAACAACATGAGGATAAAGAAAGTAGATGAGTGGAAGGCAGCATTTTCAATGCCAAAGAGTGCTTTTGAGCCAACAGTAATATTTTTTGAACTTACAAACTTATAGACAACTTTTCAGACAATAATAAATAACTTTCCTAGGAATATAATAAAGAATATAGCAGCATTTATTGATAACACTATAGTAGGAACAAAAACAGAAGAAAGATATAATAATATTGTGGAAGAATCGTTAAAAAGGATGGTGGAAAATGATTTATTTGTAAAACCAGAAAAATGTGTGTAAAAGGTTAGAGAGGTTGGATTCTTGGAAGTGGTGATAAGATTAGATGGAGTAATAATGAAAAAAGAAAAGGTTTAAGAAATAGTAGATTGACCAGTACTAAGAAGTGTGAAGGATGTGCAGAAGTTTTTGAGTTTAACAAACTATTACAGACAATTTGTTAAAGATTTTACAAGGATAGAAAAACCTCTTTATGAGATGATAAGAAAAAATATGAAGTGAAATTAGAGAGAAAGACAACAGAAAGTGTTTGAAGAGTTGAAGGAGAGATTCATAATGGAATCAGTCTTAGTAACACTAGACTTAGATAAAGAGATGAGAGTAGAGACAGATGCATCAGACTTTGCCATAGGAGGAATATTGTTAATGAAGTACAAGGATGAGAAGTAAAAGTAAGTAGCTTATATTTTGAAGTTATTGAATAAAGCTAAAAGGAACTATGAAATTCATGATAAAGAGATGTTGGCAATCATTAGGTGTTTAGAAGTATGGATATATTCTAAGAAGATACTAAGAGTCAGTTTGAAATATGAACTGACCACAAAAACTTAGATTATTTTATGAAAGCTCAGATGTTAAATATGAGACAAGTGAATAATTTGAGCAGAAGTACAGATTAGACTGAAGGAGTAAAAAAAGATAATGAAAATCAAGTAATGTTGAAGAAAGAGTGGTTAGAAATTAGAGTGATGGAAAAGGGACAATTGTTGGTTGAAAGAGTGAAGGAAGAAATTATAGAAAAAATTAATAAATCAAAAGCAAAGAATGATGAAATAGTAAAAGCAGTAGAAGAGATGAAAAAGATGGAGGTAAAAATGTTGAGAAATGATGAGTGGTAGACTGAAAATGAATTAGTGTTGAAAAAGAGAAAGATATATGTTCCAAAGAATGAGAGTTTGAGATTGGAGATTATTCAGCTACATCATGATACACTGATAGCAGGACATGAAAGACAGTAAAAGACAATAAATGTCAGAGTTGTGAATGTTGGACTTTATTTTTCCTTTTTTTTGTTTTCTATTTTATTTTTGCTTTCTTTTTTATTATTAGAGTTAGAGTTTAAGTGTGATGTCATGGTCATACTGTCACAAACTATCATATAATGTTGTTACAGTAACAGTCATATAGTCACAATGGAACATGGTAGAATGTTCTGAAATAATAATGTTATACAATGTGTTTAATGCATGTTAATCTTATGGTTTACATATAGTCTTTAGGATAGGCTAGATGTAGTAGTAGCATAGACCATCTGGTAGAATTTTTAATTCTAACTCTAAGTCTTAAAACATAACAGTAGAACTGGTTACTAAAAATTATTAGTAGCCAGAAGTTATTAAAAAAGTAAAGCAATATGTAGAGAAGTATAATTAGTATTAGAAAATAAAAAATAGAGTAGAGATGCTAGTTAGAAAATTAAGACCAAATGCAGAACTAGAAAAACTGTGACAATATATATGTTATAGACTTAAGACCTTAGAGTAGTGTTATGATATAATAAAGTGTGGACAGACTTTAATAAGATATAGATAGAACAGTAGTATATTATTAGTCTACAACAAGAGAAGTCACATAACATTATGTCATAGGCATAGAGTGGTCTAGAAGGGCCTAGAAGGGTCTATGGTCTAGAAGAGTCTAGAGAAGTTAGGAAGAGTCTAGACGATGATATCAAGGAGCATGTTAACTGTATTACTATTACATAGTGTATATATAGTGCACTCATGGATAACACATGGACTTTAGAGTAGGATGTGTAATAGAAGTGTAGTTGTAGTAGTATATATAGAGTAGCAATACAATGAGGACTTCTTGTTGAGTTCTCTTGTGATCCCTATATCAATAACCTACTGAGAGCTTTACTTACTTGTGTAATTATTGGACTTTGTGTCTAGTGGTTGTTACAACAAGTAGGTCAAAAGAAAAAACCTTGTATTAGAGTTAACATAAGAGAACTCAATAGAGAACTTTGTACAAGATTGTTTATCTTTATATACTAATAGCTCATAGTCTATACTCTACTACTTTAGCCTACTCTAAATGACTATGTGTAAGCCTGAAGGTCAACATGTATTAAATATATTATATGATATTATTATAGTGTGACAGTTTGTGACAGTAACTTGTGACATCAATGCTAAACCCTAACCCTAGTTCAAAGTAGAACATAAATAAAAAATAAATAAAAAATAAGAAGTGAAATAAAATAAAACTAAGTCTACTTTTTGTGATTTTGACAATATATTAGTGGACTTTATAATGAAGTCACTAGTATCTAGAGGTCATAACTCAATTTTGGTAGTATATGATAGGTTTTCAAAAATATCACATTTTATAGTAATAACAGAAAAAATTACAGTAGAAGGATTAGTGAGGTTATTCAGTAATAATATATGGAAGCTGCATAGATTGCTGAAAAGTGTGATTTTGAATAGAGGACCACAGTTTGTAGCAAGATTAATGAAGGAGTTAAATAAGATATTAGGAATAGAAACAAAGTTATTGACAGCTTTTTATCAGACTTGTAAATATTGGACTTTAGTTTCTTTTAATTTTATTTTTTATTTTCAATTTATTTTCGATTTCTGAATTCTAGAGTTAGGATTAGAGTGACATCATGATCACATACTGTCACATGACATAGTTATAGTAATAGTCACACAATCATATAGTCATATAAAATATAGTAGAAGGTTTGAGAAGTAATGATGTTATACAATATATATAATATATGTTGACCTCATGACTAACACATGGTCTTTAGAGTAGGCTAGATATAGTAGAGCATAGACCATTACTAGTTGGTATATAAAAATAGATACATTGTATCAAGAACTTCATTAAGTATTCTTGTGTTAACTCTAATACAAGGTTCCTTTCTCTAATCAACTCTAAGGTCATTGAATCATAACATTAGAACTTGATATCTATTTCTCAGACTGCTCAACACTGAGCCCTCTTTTTACTCTCTTATCATTTTCGACTAAAGGGCAACACTGCTCTTTAGTTAAGAAGACATAGCCAGATTCTAGGTTTAAGAAGTATACTAGCTAAGCAGGCAAAGCTTGGCCATTTGTATATACCAAAGCCCACTGGTACATTTCAGATATATTACCTTGTATGAATGTGATAGCTATCTTTTTTTTATCAGCCTTATGCTACATATTCACTTGTGATTTGTTTACACAAAGAAATAGTAGGTATTCTTAAAATACTGCTTAAAGTAGAATGGTCTTTTTAGACCAAAATCATATAGTATTAGTAGTTAGTAGAAGAGATAGTCAGTAGGACATGTAGACAGAATAAGAAAAGAGCCTGCTACTATATATTAAGATTTCTTCCTTAGAGTACAGATCGGAAAGCAAAACCAGCATCAGTTCTACTCTTTCTCTCTATACATTACTACTACTACTATTATTATTACCTATCAACTCTCCCCCTTCCTATAACATCATGAGTCAGCATGACTTACACACAATTATCAGATAGTAGCAAAAATAGCTGGTGATAATGCAAATACAAATACAGGCTCTGATTGCAGGAGGAGTAAGGGCAAGAAAAGAAGAAGCAATAGAGAGATCCAACATAGAGGTGGCTAAGCCACCAGTTTTCAATGGAGAAGTAGAAAGAGTGAGAGAATTTATCACAATATGTAGATTATATCTGAGGATGAAAATGAGAGAAGCAACAGTGGAAGAACAAATTCAATAGGTTTTGACATATGTACAGAAAGGATTAGCAGATGTATGGAAGGAAAATGTGCTAGAAGATTTGGAAACAGGAGAAGTAGAGTTTAGATCAGCAGGAGAATTTTTGTTAGAACTAAAAAGAGAGTTTGGTAGAGAAAATAAGGAGTCGGTAAAAGTAGGAGAACTAAAAAGGATGGAACAGGGAGGAAAGACAATGGAGAAATTTGTTTAGGAGTTTAAAAGAGCAGCAAGAAGAAGTAGATATAAGAGGAGGCCATTGGTGGAAGAGTTTAAAAGAGGAATGAATGGAGTGATTAAAAGGAAGCTGATAGAGGCAGAAAGGCCTCCAACTAGTATCAAACAGTAGTTTGAATGTGCCACTAATTTAGATAGACATTGGAGAGAGAGTAAGAGAGAAGAGGAGAGAATGAAGGGGTGACAGAGAACACTAGCCCCAAGGACAAATAACAGAGAGAAATAATAGAAACAGATACCATGGCCTCAAGTTTGACCAAGGAAGCAGGAGGTTCCTCAACTGTAGGCACAAACAGGGTCTGCTCTGATGAAAGAAATAGAGAGAATGAATGTAGTTATAGTACATCCCAATCAAAGGACAGGAATTTCTCAATAAAACCCATATGTCATGAATATAGATTGTGGGAACAGGAATTGTTATAATTGTAGGAGATTTGGATATTTAGCAAGAAATTGTAGAAACAAAGGAATGGGGAACAGAATTGGGGAGGGTAGAAGACTAGAATATGGATAAAGAAGAATGATTGAGAGAGGAAATAAACAGGACAGTAATTTAAATGGGGACTGAGACTTGATACTCCTTGATTAAGTCTCTAGAATAGGTACATAATATTTTCTAGAGTAATGGACAATACATCCTATAGTACATCTAAAAATGAGGAACTACTAAGAGAAGTGATAGTAAAGATTGGCTTGGAGAGAATTGATACACAAGAAGGAGTAACAGTAGAGGCATTATTAGACAGTGGTGCAACAGTGTTAGTTATGAGCTCAGAATTTGCAAGGAAACAGGGGTTCAAGCTGAAGAAAATAGAAAGACCTATATATGTGAGAAATGTGGGTGGAATATTCAATAAGAAGAAGCTGATAGAAAACATGGTGGAAGTTAATATTTATTATCAAGAACACAGAGAGAGAATGGAGATCAATGTAATTGGGGAACAGAAGTGAAATGTGATCTTGGAAATGTCATGGCTTGCTTGCTACAATCCTGAGATTGACTAGAAGACAGAGGAGGTTAAGATGACAAGGTGCCCCAAAGAATATGGAAGACAATGGAGACCAAAGCAAGGAAAGTTAGGATGGTAGAAGCAGAAAGAAGAAGAAAAGAAGAATGAGAATGAAATGAAATGAGAAGAGAAAAAGAAAAAGAAAGAAAGAAAACTAAAAAAAGAGAGAAAGATGGAAGTATGAAAGGTAGTAGAAGAATGGGAGATTTGGGATGAGAAGGAGGAAGTAGCAAAGTCAGAAGCAAAAGCAAGGAGATTGGTTCCAGAGAAATTTCACAAATGGATCCATGTCTTCAGCAAGAAGGCAAGTAAATAGATACCCACAAGAAAACTTTGAGATCATGCAATAGAGATGAAAGAGATATTTGTACTGAGGAAGGGAAAAGTATACCTATTGTTGAGAGAAGAAAGGAAAAAAGTATGCAAGTTCATAACAGAACAACTGAGAAAATGGTATATTAGACCCTTAAAATCACCCCAAACAGCATCAGTGTTTTTTATAAACAAGAAGAATAGCAAAAAATGGATAGTATAGAACTATAGATATTTAAATGAATGAACAGTAAAAAATAATCATTCTTTACCCTTAATTTCAGACATAGTAGAAAATATAAATACAAAAACAGTATTTACAAAAATAGACTTGTGGTGAGGTTACAATAATGTATAGATAAAGAAGGAAGATGAGTGAAAGACGACATTTATAACACCAGAGAGGTCATTTGAACCAACAGTGATGTTCTTCAGACTGACAAACTTACCTGTAATGTTCCAGACCATGATGAATGAAATTTTGCAGGATCTCATCAACACTGGTAAAGTAGCAAGTTTCATTGACAATGTAATTATTGGTATAGAGATGAAAGAAGGACATGATAAGTTAGTGGAAGAAGTAGTGAAGAGGTTAGCTGAAAACAATTTGTATGTGAAGCCAGAAAAGTGCAAGTGGAAGGTGAAGGAAGTAGGATTTCTAGAAGTTGTAATAGACCAGAGAGAATTAAGATAGAAGTGGATAAGATGAAGGGTGTTCTGGATTGGCTGACACCAAAGTATGTCAAAGATATACAAAAATAGTAAAGAAGGATCAGAAGTAGGTATGGATAGATAGGCAGGAGGAAGTGTTTAGAGAATTAAAGAAAATATTTACAAAAGAACCAGTGTTAGCAGTACCAGACTTAGATTAAAAAAATGAGGATAGAAGTAAATGTGTCAGACTATGCTATGGATAGTGTATTATCTATGAAGTGCAAAGATGAAAAGTGGAGGCCAGTAACATTTCTCTCAAAATCTCTAAATAAGACTAAGAGGAACTATGAGATTCATGACAAGGAAATGTTAGTAATAATAAGAGAATCAGAAAACTAGAGACATTTGTGTCAAGATCATTGACGGTGGACTTCATTTTTTATTCTTCTCTTCTCTTTTTAGTTTATTTTCCTTTCTTTTCCTTTTTCCTTTTCTATTTTTAGAAACAGCTTGAGTTAGAGTTTGTCAGTCACGCTGTCACATCTGTCACAAGTTGATGGTGTAGTCACAAGACTGATCACGAGACTTGGAAGAATAGAGTAGAAGGTTCTGGAACAAAGTGACATCATACAACATGGACAACACATGTTGACCTCATGTCATACACATGGTCATTTAGGGTAGGGTGCACAGCAGTGAGCACAGA
>Ga0157359_1000920_pt1 | contig 11475 bp, 5 predicted proteins | sample AttcapACBM3_FD_111482 | JGI IMG/M metagenome (GOLD analysis project Ga0157359, IMG submission 111482) | Fungus gardens microbial communities from leaf cutter ant in Botucatu, State of São Paulo, Brazil - Atta capiguara ACBM3 | ecosystem: Host-associated > Fungi > Mycelium > Unclassified ...
ATTCACGCGATAGTTGCTAGTAGCCAATATTAGCAGATTTTTCATCTGCTGCCGTGAGTCTGTCCCTTACGTTGAGACGAAGATAATAGGTTTTCCGATCGCAATGCTTCTTCGAACGAGTTCTGGTAGCTGGAGTGACCTTGAGTTCTATAAAGAGGTCTCTGAAACACACCTGTTGCTTCGTATTCAGGCAACGACGCCGCGCTATAAAATAAAGTCTGAGTGACTTTCTACGGACATTTGACAACTACGTACCCGCTCGTATAGGCACCTCCCTTCAATTATCCGAATATTTTTCAGTAGGAATTCCACGAAGACATATTACTGACAACTTACATGAATCCAGAAAACAACAGGTAATTTCAGATCTGAATGGCCTGCGGGACGCCACACCTACAAATAGTAAAAGACAATGCGAAAGAGGAGATTATTTATGCACACATTCAAAAAGAGACAGTCTTCACTCATGGGAGCACCGAGATCTCCATCCAATTGAGGACAGGCTTGTCCAAATTTGGTTGCATCTTTGAGTGCAGAAGAACGTTTGGTGATGGCCACGGGTGCTTTGAATCTCAATTCTCCGACGGGTGGCTCAGCAAAGGGTATACCGAGCCATTTATTCACGTCGCCGCTCGGAGTGGACACTCCCCGAAAGATACCTGTGTGCAAATGGACATCCAAGTCCTGAGCTGTGCTCGTGACAAGGTTCAGTAAGAGGACGGAGAGCCCCAGCAAACACCGGGAAATAATGATCATGTTATCTGAGAAAAAATCAGAAGCTGTTCACAGAGAATTTGCTGGAGAAGAGCGCCCATCTTTATATGAATCAGTGAGCGTGTGAATAGAAATAGATGCCCATTGGAGAAGCCTTCTTCGCTATCATTAACAGCGACAAGAATGAATTTCGGCTCCTGTGGAAAAGTATCAGCACTGCCAAGAGCCTTCCTGAGTAGAAATTAAGTTTGTTCGGCAACACATAACCGGGCAGCAATCTCTAGGACATCTGAAAAAGTAACACTTGTCATGCTACCAACTTGATATTTTTTACTCAAAAATTCACTGTTTTGATTTATTTTCCTTTGCATATGTATTTGCTAAATCTCTATTGGATGTTATCATGTAAGATGGTGGTAAGAGAGAAAGAAGCAATGACAGTTATATGTGATTTTTTAAAAATTATTAACTTATTACATGGTAAACTGTGGTAGCTACAATGTAACTACTTATATAAGAAAGAAAAGAAGAAAAGAAAGAGAAAAAAAATAAAGAAAAATTATAGGAGTTTTTGAAACTATTTAAAGCTAAGTAAGGTAATAACAGTAAAAATGCTATTAAATGACTCCTTCATGAAAGGAAAACACTCCTGGATTGAATTTGAGAGATGTGAAAAAGTGTGATAGAGAATTACTGTTAGAATTCCAATAATTGTTATACCTCCTACACTTGTGGAGAATATGTTGTCTCAATTTGATTGGATATACTCTGCACTGACAACTGAAGTTTTCCTTGGGAGATAGGCAATATTCTCCAATAGAGGCATGATTGGTGATAGCTCTAGTCACTCTTATATACAAAGAGTTGAAGTAACCAATAAGTTTAAGCCATGAACCACCTTTCAAATAAGTAGGTTTAGTAAGGAGGTAATCATTGTTGAAAGGATCAAGAAAATGGTTTTCCTTATAATCTGATACTTGAAAAGTCATTTGCCATTCTTGCAAAATTAAATTGCATTCTTTTTTTTGCTAAAGTCCCATAAAGATTTGTATGTGAAAATGGGAGTGAATTTAAATTGCCTAGTCTCTTTATCAATGGTCACATGATGGTTCCATTTGGTGTTACTTGGGTAGTCCCAAAAATTAATAGAATTGTTAGAGCTTTTATTAAAAAAGACTTTAAGGTTTTGAGTGATTGCAATAAACTGAAGTTGATAAGAATGATGGAACAAATCAAAAATCCATTTTGCAGAATAGATGGCATTAGTTGCTAGGGCAACTGACAAAAGTCCATGGAATTCAAGAAGTTTGCTCTAGGAGAAATCTAAGTCTATTTCTTATATAATACAACAAATAAGAACTCATCTTCAGAAAAAACTTAAGAGAACAGAATGAGGTCTCCTAGAACATATTCCAGTCTGGTAGAACAGTACTGACCAAGCTAGGAATGATAGAGTCCAAGTAGTCAGGGACTTTTAATAGAAACATTTAGAATAGTATTTAAACATAGTAGATACTTATCTGATGTCAACCAGAGGCATATAGCAATGATTAGGAGGATGCAGAGAATAGTTAGGGCTGAGCAGGAAGAGTATTAGGGAAAGTGTAGAAATCTCTGTAATTTTGAGATTGAACTTTGGATATAGAAGTTGATATTGTAAACTCCAAGTTTTTGGGATCAAACTTTAAAGTTTGTGGTTCTCTTGCATTGGTAATAATGATGATTTGAGCTATATTGTGTACTTAAACAGCCTGATTGATGCTATATCTAATAGTAAATAATTTCTGTCACAAACTTCATTTAGCTTGTATTTCCACAACTAGTAGACCAATTTTCACAAACTAAGTTGTGCTGGAAAGCCCTAAATGAGAGTTATCTGCATATATGTGGGATGTACAAAAGCAACAACAAACAACCAAGATATCAGATCATCAGTAACTGTAAAAGCTTTTTTTTGCTAATATCTCATGAATGGCTGGACAGATTCACACAATCAAACTTGTGTTGGAAAGTACTCATCAAACCATCTCTAATGATATATGGTATATCTTATAGTGATAAGTATTCATAGAGATACAAGCATATCAATGTAGTGACATAATTAGTTATCTTTTAAAATTAGCCTAACAGCTGCTATAATAGATGGCAGCTCCTATTAGGTATGAGTTTTGATTATGTAATGGAAACAGCTTGCACACAGACTATTATCTGTATTAATCTTAATTATTATTATTATTATTATTGAACTTCTGAGTCACTCCTAAACTTCTAAGAGTACACCCAAGGTTCAGATATCACAAATAAGTAAGTAGTTCATTTTGTGATAATTCTTCTTTAGTATATTGATGGCTTGATGAATTGTTTTGGTTATAATATTGCTACCAAAGTGTATATATGATATTAAAGTAGCACAATTGTTTTTGATTCTCACATCAGCAATGACAATAACTGTATTTGGATCTAAGAAGGAGTTCTCAAAGACTTTGTTGAGATTTTGAACATGAGTATTTCTGATTTCCTTTTCTTTGTAGTTAACTGTATGAAAAGAAAAACAATTAAGAAAATTGTCTACTAAGCAAAAACCAGTAGAAAGTTTTCTATGAAAATTATCAAAGAATGGGAAAAGACTGTTAAGTCTTGTATTGGAGCTGACAATGGAGCTTTTGATCTTCTGATACTGTTTGGATATTAAGTTTTCCAAAGATAGTTGATAAGGCTTTATTTTCTTTGAATGTTGATCTTCCAGAAGGGAAATAAGAGTGTGATTTAATGGAAGGAAAGCAGTTTTTAGATGTTGTCTTTCAATAATTTTGTTAAAATGAAGATGTATTGAGATAAGGCTAGCAATTACTTCAATTCCTGATATGGGTGATATACAAAAAGCTTCAGTAATCTATATCACTACCCTTCATTGCATTTTTCATAGCTTTTTGAGAGGATGAAAGATAGGAGCCTCTTTAAAGTACTACAAAGGAAAACTGTAGAGTACAATGGAAATAATATATATTCTATACAAGAGCTGTTTATGAAAAGATACTAGATCTCTGGTTAAATTCTCCAATATTTTCATAATTTTGATTGTTAATAAAGCTTTGTTAGAGTAAAAGTGAAAATATTGTCAAAACAAGAGCTTTCTGTGATGTTATGCTAATCTCTAACTCTAAGTTCAAAATAGAAAATAAATTGAAAGAAAAATAAAATGAGAATAGAAATAAAATAAAATAAAGTCTACTATCTTCAACTCTGACATTATTAACCACTCATTTAACTTTAGGCAGTATACTGCTATAGTTCAAAAAACTACTATATATTTTGGGATTTCTCAATATCATAATTTCTGGTACTAGAGCCATCCAACATATACTTCTTACTCTTAAGGTACTAAATATCAGAAGTGTAGTAGTCTGCATAGAGTAGAGAACCACAGACTCTAGGATTGGTGTTGTAAGACCTATTCTAAGTTTAATTCTTTGAAAAAAATTACTATAGCTGGTGCATCTTGTTTCCACACTTTTAAGTGTTTGAACTGTAAAGGAGATTATACTTTTCATGAAAATAATATCTTCTTTATTCAGAAATCTTCCTAGAACTTTATTTGTTTTGTACTATCTACTACAGCTATTGGAGGAGATGGAGTTATTAGTACTTCTATTCATCCAGATTGGACCCAAATAGTCTAATTTCCACAGAACTCTGAGCAGACACCTAGAGTTATATGTTTTACTCATTTTAGACTGTCTAGACTTTGCTTTGATCTTAGAAGAAAAATAGCTGATTATAGAGACATCCAGTTTCTGTTCTTATTCAATAGAGATAGATATTGATTCTTCATAAATGTCTACTCTAACAATCTTTATACTGTTATAGACTTCTTGTTTAATAAAGCTTTAAATATTTCTAACTTGTTGTATATGGAAAGGACTTTAATATTAGAGATGCTAAATGGAACTTATTTATCTCTTCACATATTATAACTGGCCAGGCCTTGAGGAACTTGGCAAACTCTTACAGCCTTGTGCACTTAATTTTAGTGCTTTCTGTTCCTACTTATATTTAAGACTATACTAACTTAGTAATTAATCTTCTTGTGCTCAAGTCTTCCATTACATTGAGCCTGATCTCAAACAACCCTCAGAACATGCTCCTCTCATAGTTAACCTTTCTATTACTCCAGAAAACATTTGTATGCTTGGAATGGTCTTAAAATACAATAGTGAAAAAAAGCTATCTTTTTGTTATCTACAAGTAAAGGGCTCTCTTAACTCAACTTTTCTATACTGTACTCACTATCTGAGATAATTTCTGGGCTCTTTGTTGACTACTGAACCACTTATGTAAAGAAAATTGCAGTTACTACTTAGTCTAAGGAATAATAGAACAATGAGTACAAAAATACACTCAAGACTTGCAGATGAGCTAAGGATTACTCTGACTAGTTTTCCTTTTGCTCTGCAATTAGACAGACCAAATGATGCTTTTTTAACAACAGAATTGTTGAAATTACATTTATCAACAAATTACCTTAAGATCTAATAAACTGTGGTCAAACAGCATAAGTTACTTGTAGTAGAGACTATTTGCTTCTAAGAACAACTTTTCAATAATCTTTCAGACTTGTGGAGTAGTCTCTACTAGTCCTATAATGCTACAGCTAATTGCTTTATTAATCTCTCTATTCTAGATAAGGCCTCTAGCCAAACTACTTGTTCTTAGATACTCTTTTTACTGTTGGAAATACAAAAAGCACTCCAAGCCTATTCTGACATCTCTGCTCTAGATTCTGACTATATTACTTGATAGTATATCAAGCTTATTCTAGCCAATAATACTTATGTTATAGATATTCTATTCTTAGCTAATACATGTCTATTATTATAATACTGGCCTAAATACTTCAAGAAGTTAGTTTTTGTCATTATACTTAAATCAAGTAAACTTATTTATAATACTCATAAGACTTTCAGGTTTATTCTATTCTTAACATGTTTTGGTAAGCTTATTGAGAAGATGATTACTAGGTAACTCTAGTTTGATGTTGTCAAGTACAATATTCTTCATTTTAACTAGCTTAGAGATATAGTTCAACAGTCACTGAGAATGTTGGTATATTTCTAATGTACTTGGTTCAAGCCAGTTGAGCAAAGAGACTTAAAACTAGTATGATAGTATTTTTAATATTATGCAATTCTTTCCTTTATTACAGTATACTTACTTCAATTCTTAGACACTTTGGCTTTGCAAACTGCACAGTCAACTTCTTTTCTAACTATCTTGTAGATAGATCAACTTAAAACTTTTTTCTCTTTAAAGCCTATAATGTAAATATAAGCATGGAGCAAACTTCTACATTATCTCCTATTCTTTCAGTACTCTATATTATATCTATTATTTATATTTTTGAAATCAGAGCTCAAGCTCTCGATTTAAGAACTTTTATTCTCTTGTTTGGCTATAGAGTAGTTATAAACTTGATGGTTTTATTTAGCTTAGTTATAAAGTATAACAAGATAAAGGTTTTTTACTTTTTCAAAACATACAAGAATTCTAATTTAGAGCTAAATTTTTTAGCAGTTAGTATCCTTATTCTCAAGCCTAATATATACTAGAGATACTTAGACTTTGATTTTGATTGATATCTGTTTTTTAAGAAACATGTTCATTACTACTCTACTAAGGTATTGTTTGTAGTCAAATTCTAATTGCTACCTATGGTTTTTGACTCTGGTTCTTTACTAGAGCTTCTATCAAAGCACAGATATTACTTTTAACAGTTGTGCAATACAAAGGATTCTTGGTGTATCTTATACTTTACCTACTAGTAGAATTGAGACTTTTGCAGGTTGTCAGAGTTGTAAATGTTGGACTTGGGTTCATTTTATTTTCTTTCTCTTTTACTTTTATTTTTCCATTTTATTTTATTTTTATTTTTGGTTTTTATTTCTATTTTCTTTATTTTGAACTTAAGTAAGAGTATATGGTGTGATATCACATGTAATGAAGATATGACATCTGTCATAGAGTGGTCACATGAATCACAGTCACATATCATATATCACATAATACAGAGAAAGTAATAAAAGATTCTGAAGTAGATAATATTATATAACATGGCAATAGCATATTAGTCTTATGAAAAGTATATGGACTTAAGAGTAGGTTAGCTGTAGTATGTGCATAGACCACAGTCTTTAAGATGGATTAGTTTGTAACAAGAACTCTATCAAGTTCTCTTATGTTACTGAATATAAGAGTGTGTTTTTCATCTAACTTTGAAACTTAAGTTATAACAACAACTAGCTATACCTTAGGTTTGGCTAAGAAGGTAGAAGGAACAGTAGATGTCAGCAAGACCTACTTCAATGAAAGAAGTAAAGAAGATGAATGTGGTAGTGATAAGAAATCCAGTACAACAGCAACAAAGAGTAGGGTTTGTACAAATATAGAATTCTTATGTAATAAAAGTAGATTATGAGAAGAATTGTTATAATTACAAAGGATTTAGTCATATTATAAGATAGTGTAGAAGCCAGAAAGTAGTTGAGAAAAGAAAAAGAATTAAATATGGGAATAATCATAATACTTTGAACCATTTAAAAGAAAAGAAGAGTCAGATAGTCTTTAACTAGGCTCTTGAAATAAATTTTCTATACTTGGTAAAGTAGTAGACAATATCATATCATCCAATAATAACTCAAATAGGGATTAGTTAAAGAAAGTGATAGTAAAAATCAGGCTGAAAAGAACTGATATATAGAAAGGAATAATAGTGGAGATGCTGTTAGATAGTAGGGTAACAGGATTAGTAATGAGTTCTGAATTTGCAAGAAAACAGTGATTTAAGTTGAAGAAAATTAAAAGACCTATTTATATAAGAAATGTGGATAGAACATTCAATATGAAAGGACTAATAGAAAATACTGTGAAGGTAAATATATTTTATAAGGTATATAGAGAGAGGACAGAAATAGATGTAATTGATAAATAGAAGTGAAATGTAATTTTGGAAATGCTATGGCCTGCTTATCACAATTCTGAGATTAACTGGAGAATAGAAGAAGTAAAAATGATGAGATGTCCAGAGGAATGTGAGAAGTAGTAGAGACCAAAGTAGAAAAAACCAGGGTGGCAAAAACAAAAAGAAGAAGAAAAGAAGGAAGAAAAAGCAAAGAAATGAGAAGAGAATAAACAGAATTCACAAGTAGATTTATGTCTTCAGAAAGAAAGCAAGTGAGAGAATGCTAATGAAGAAGATGTGAAATCATGTGATTTAGTTGAAGAATGGGTTCATACCATGAAAAGAGAAAATTTATTTCTTGTTCAGAGAGAAGAGAGGTAAGATATATAGTTTATAAATGAACAATTGAGAAAAGAGTATATTAGATCTTTAAAGTCACCTTAAAAAGTACTAGTATCCTTTGTAGAAAAGAAGGATGAGAAGAAGAGAATAGTTCAGAACTATAAGTATTTAAACAAATGAATTGTAAAAATTATCCTTTGCCTTTATTTTGAAATATTGTAGAGAACATCAGTACTAAGAAAGCATTTATTTATACTAGGAATATAATAATGTATAAATAATAAAGAAAGATGAATGGAATATGGTATTCATGACATTAGAAAAGTCATTTAAACCAATGGTAATGTTTCAAACAATAATGAATAAAATTTTATAAGACTTGATCAATATTAGAAAAGTAGCAAGTTGTATTGATGATATAATAGTAGAAATAAAGAAAGAGAAAAAACACAATGAAATAGTAAAAAAGTAGTGAAGAGGCTGATAGAGAATGATTTATATGTAAAAAAGTCTATAAGAAAGACTACAGAGTTTAGAGTTTGGCATTAATAAAGAATTGAGTTCTCTTACAAGTTTTACCCTTATCTATCATCAGAGAACACTACTGAACCTATTAGCCCTTTTGACTACTACTACCAAACTCCATACCTATACAATTTCTCTTCAAATAACCTCTGAGATTCTTGCTAGTCATCTTCTGTTGATATCAAGTACTTCTTGTCTTCCTGGATAATTTTTAGATAATTCCAGATAGTAGAGTATTTAGAATAGCAACTATCTTTAGAAAACCTTATTCTGTTTTCTTAGATTTTTCTGAAGATGGGTTATACATCAACTTGTTCTCCAATATATACTTAGATTTTTTTAAAGATACAACTCTGCTATATCCCTACAGTCTTTGTTCAGTTTTCCTAACAAAATCCAGAAAATACAAGTGGAAGATTAGGAAAGTAGAATTCTTAGAAGTAGTGATAGGACTGGAGAGAATAAAAATAGAGAAGGAAAAAGTAAAGATAGTATTAGACTGACTGATTTTTAAGGAGGTCAAGGATGTTCAGAAGTTTCTAGGACTTGCCAATTATTATAGGCAGTTTGTTAAAGATTTTGCATCTATAGCTAGACTGTTATATAACCTGGTGAAAAAATTAGAAATGGAATTAGATAGAAAAGCTAGAGAAGGCATCTGAAGAGTTGAAAAAGAGAGATTTATCAAAGAACTGGTATTAGCTACATTTAACTTATATAGAAGATGGAGGCTAGTAGTATACTTGTCAAAGTTTCTAAATAAGACTAAAAGAAATTGATGAGGAAATGTTGGCAGTAATTAGAGAACTAGAGAACTAAAAATATTTGTTAGAGTTCCAAGTTTAAATTTGAGATTTGAACAAATCACAAGAACTTGGAATATTTTATATAAGTATGAAAATTATAAAAAGAAAATAGATTCAGACTTTGACAGAAGTGGTAATAGAAGAACTAGAAGTAGATTCAATAGAAAAAATTAAAAAGAGCAAGAGGGAAAAATGAAGAAGTAGTTAAGGTTATAGAAGAAATAGAGGTGGGAGTAAAAGTATTGAGAGGAGATAAGGGGTAGATAGAAGACAAGTTAATATTGAAAGAAGAAAAGGTTTATGTACTAAAATATGAGATATTAAGAATAGAAATAATCCAGTTACATCATAATCTGCTAGTGGCCAGATATGAAGAGAGATAGAAGGCAACAGAGTCAGTGACAAAAAATTATTGATGGCTAGAAGCAATGAAGAATGTAGAGAGATATACAGACAGATATATGTGCTAGTGGATAAAGAACTGTACAGAAGCACCAGTAAGAAAACTAATAGCAGATGAGATATCAGAGAAGCTATAAACATATTTAATGGTGGATTTTATTACTAGATTACTGTTAGTAGCAAGAAAGAATGTGATATTGGTAGTATGTGACAAATTGTTCAAGATAGCATATTTTGTAGCAACAACAGAAGGAACATTAGTGGAGAGGTTGGCAAGGTTGTTTAGAAATAATGTTTGAAAGCTGCATAGGTTGCAAGAGAGCATGATTTCAAATAAAAAACAACAGTTTGTAGTAGAGTTGATAAAGGAGTTGAATTAAATGTTAGAAATTGAGACAAAGTTGTCAATAGTGTTCTACCCATAGACAGATGGACAAACTTGTTATATGAACCAAGAGTTTGAGCAATACTTAAGGTTCTTTGTAGATTACAGACAGAAATATTGATTGAAATAATTGGTGACAGTGGAGTTTGTGGTAAACAATAAAAGTCTATTCAGTGACAAAATTTTCTCCATTGATAGCAAATTAGAGTAGAAATTTAAGAATGGGAGCAGATACAAGGAAAAAAGAAAAAGTAAAAAAGACAACAGAGTTTACAGAAAAAATAAAGAAGGTTCAGAAGGAAGTAGAAGCAGTATTAAAGAAAGCATAGAAAAAGATGAAACAACAAGTAAATAAGGGACTGAAGAATGGAAAAAGGTAATACTAAGTATGAAAGATTTAGTGTTCAAAGAAAGATTGGTAAAGAAACTAATGAATTGATATATGAGTCCATATATTATTAAGGAAGTAGTATTTATTAACATAATCAAATAAAGATTGCTAACTTCAATAAGAATTCATTTGGTTCTGATGTTAGTTGAGTAGTAAAATATAAGAAACCAGTGAAGGGACAGAAAGTGAAAGAGAGAAAACTAATAAAAGTAAAAGGAATGTCATAGTCCAAACTCTAAGTTATGTCTATCTCCAATATAGATATTTTAGTATTAAGACTTTGTGAGTATTTTTTCTTTTATAATGGACTTATTTCCATCATAAAACCCTATGCTTATTTAGCCTTACTTATATCAAACTTTATAGATATTTGGACTTGTTTTTACTATCTTCTATGGTGAGATTATTGCTCCTCAAACTCTAAAAATTGTAATATGCCAAGTCTATTTATCCCAAAGACATGTACCCATGGTAATGATGTTTTCTCAACATATCTAATATAAATATGTCTTCTATGATGGCTATCTTCTCTTCAACATGTTTCCATGGCAGATATATAACCATCTTCTAGTCTTTCAAGTATTTGGTCTTTTATGACAGAAATATTTCTATCAAACTTGGTCTTTCATAGCAGGATTCTTCTATCTAGTCCCTTTCAGTATTTTGACACTGAAATCAGAAACCTCTACTCAAGGCTATACACTGAAACCCCCAAGCATCTTCTAACTATCTAACTTATATATAAGACTAATATTTACACTATAATTCATTAGTCTGATGATTAACAAAAATAATCTCTATTGTATTTGATTCTTAGTATTCAATAGCATGTTATAAGATGAGAGTGTGGACAGACTTTAGGGTTAGGGTTAGTGGACAGAAATAGGACAGTAGTTAATTATTAGTCTACAACAGATGGAGAGCACGTGACCTGGAAGTCATGTGACAGAGTCTA
>Ga0157359_1000922_pt1 | contig 11461 bp, 6 predicted proteins | sample AttcapACBM3_FD_111482 | JGI IMG/M metagenome (GOLD analysis project Ga0157359, IMG submission 111482) | Fungus gardens microbial communities from leaf cutter ant in Botucatu, State of São Paulo, Brazil - Atta capiguara ACBM3 | ecosystem: Host-associated > Fungi > Mycelium > Unclassified ...
GGGACGAGTAGTCACCACACAAAGTTATACCTCAGAAAGAATAACTCTGATGCGGAAGTTCATGAGCAGTCTGTCAAAACTGCCTGGCAATGTGGCCAGCACGCAAAGAATAGTGCCCAACCCTGTTGCAGTCAAGCACACAAAATGACATTTGTTTTAAATTGGACCATTAAAAAGAAAGAATAAATAATGCGTGAGTTATTGTTAAATGAGGATTTATAAAAGGTAGGCATTTTTGAGAATTACTGTTTCTTTTCTGAAAAATAGACGCACTACTTATGAGATAAAGATTTGAGGACTATTTAGTAAGCTTTAGATGACTGTTGTCTAACACAATATTTAAAGTTAAAAAGGAAAATTTAAATATTTTATATTAATCACAATTATTGAATAGATTAATTTTTATAGCCTATACTCATCTCTATAATAAATGTTCGTTTGGACTAGGCATGGCTCTGAATACATCTTTACAAGGTCGTTTACGTAATACAACTTTACCTTATAGTCAAAGTTTAATGCCTTTATTTGAAGCTGTTGTGAATTCTATACATGCTATAGATGAAGCTAAAAATTTAGCAACAGGCAAAATAGAAATAGAAATTATTAGGAAGATTCAAAATACTTTGAATGTTGCCATGCCACAAGAGGAAAAATTCACACCTATTTACGGTTTTAAAATTATTGATAATGGAATTGGTTTTACCAAGAACAATATGATGTCTTTCGAGACCTTAGACAGCGAGTACAAAGCTAGTCAAGGATGCAGAGGTATTGGCCGTTTAATGTGGCTAAAAGCTTTTACAAACGTATCTGTTTATAGTGAATTTATTGATGAAAAACATACTCCAAAATTGAAGACATTCTTATTTAATGCAAAAAATGGAGTATATCGATTAGAAGAGAAAAATCTAGCAGTCTTACATGAAAATAAAACTATAATTACATTGGAAGAATTTATAGATAAATATGAGAAAAGAGCTCCCAAATCTTGTATTAACATTGCTGAAAGTTTACTCGAACATTGTCTATGGTATTTTGTTAGAGAAAATGGAGCTCCTAATATTTTTATCAAAGATCAAGAAGACACAATTAACTTAAATGATCTTTTTGAACAGCATATGTATGGTGCAGCCTCTACAGACTCTTTCAAAATTGGAGAAGTAGAGTTTGAACTTTTACATATAAAACTTAAATCAAAAACAAAACAGTCTTGTATTGCTTGGTGCGCTGCTGGTCGGGTAGTGAAAGAAGAGAATATAACCGCAGGAAAAATTCCTGGGTTGCATGGTCGTATACAAGCTAAAGGTGAGGATTTTACTTACTGTTGCTATTTAACTTCTAAATTTTTGGATGAGAATGTACGTCCAGAACGTATAGATTTCAATTTATCAAATCTTAATGATGAAGATCTGTATGCAACTGGTATAACAGAACTAAAAATTAGAGAAGTCACTTACTCAAAAATTTCTACATATCTCAATGAATATTTGAACGAGAGTAAAGAACTTGGGAAAAAAAGAGTAAATGACTTTGTATCAAAAAAAGCTCCACGATATAGATCTATATTAAAATACATACCAGAACCATTATTTTTTGTGAACCCCGAAATATCAGATAAAGATTTAGATCTTCTTCTTCATAAACAACTTTCTGAAGTTGAAAATAATGTATTAGCAGAAGGTCATGAGATCCTGAATAAAACTATTAATAATAAAAATGAATATGAAACTGAAATAACAAAATATATGGAAAAAATAGATGATATAAAAAAATCAGATTTAGCAGGTTATGTGTGTAACAGGAAAGTCATTCTTGATATTCTCGAAAAAGCTATCCAACGTGGAGCTGATGGCAAATATGCGCGAGAAGACTTAATACATCAACTTATTATGCCTATGAGAAAAACCTCTGAAGAAGTTTTATTAGAGCATTGCAACTTATGGTTAATTGATGAGAGACTAGCCTTTCATGATTTCTTAGCATCTGATAAAACACTAAATTCAATGCCTATAACAGATAATCAGGAGAATAAAGAACCAGATCTTTGTGCATTGAATGTTTACGACGAACCTTTATTAGTTGCTGAAGGTAAAAAGCTCCCTTTAGCAACACTTACTATTATTGAAATTAAACGACCAATGAGAAATGATATTTCATCTGGTGAAGATAAAGATCCTGTTGAACAAGTATTTGGTTATTTAAAAAGAATTAGAAATGGTAATACAACCACCGCATCTGGTCGCCCTATTCCAGACTCTAAAGATATACCAGGTTTTTGTTATGTAATTTGCGATTTAACCTCTTCTATGAAGGAACGCTGTAGAGATGTACATGATCTAACTGAAACAGAAGATAAATTAGGTTTTTTTGGCTATAAAAAGAATATTAATTGCTACATAGAGGTGATTTCCTTTGATCGTCTAGTCAATTCAGCAAAAGAAAGAAATAGAGCCTTTTTTGATAAACTTGGTTTGCCAGCGAATTAATAAAAATAAATTAGTATGGATAAAATTAGGGTAAAATCTTTTTTATTTTTATAAAAATTGATATATATGATTTCTACATTATCAAGTACTGAATATTCCCAAAAATGGTTAAATCAATTCGAAAATATACAGGATCGAAGCTATGCACGCCAACTTCTAGACTCCTTAAAATATATCTCACTTAGAGATTTTGAAATAGCACTAACAAGGCTACTGAGTGATTTAAAAAATAGTTTGAATTCTCGTATTGCAGTTTATCCCGTTTGTGCTCCTTTACCTAATGGTATACTTGGGCAAAATCTTTTTAATGGAAATTTTGCTGATACTAGTTTCCAAAGAGCACCTAGGTATGCTGGACGAAGAAGACAATACGGAAGTGAAGATAGAGTTGGGCACATCCTTGAGAGAATCTCAGCTGCAAATAGAGGAAATAATGGAATATCTAGTATTGAAGTCTGTCCAACTAAAAAAACATTAATAGAACAAGGAATTAAAGACATTGTTTTTGTTGATGATATATGTGGAAGTGGGCAAAGATTTTTCAAATTTTATAAAAAAGAATTTCCCGCCTCTTTAAAAAGATTACTTTCTATAGGAGAAGTAAGAGTATGGTTTATTTGCTATGGAATGACTAAAGCAGGAAAAAAATTTATAACTAATAATTTAAAGTATTTCAAAAAAAATCCTAATAATATAATAACATATCTTCCTATTCTTGACTTTGAGAACCTTTTAACATCAGACGTCAGGGATCTCTGTTTCAGATATTCTAGAAAAGTATATGGAACCGAAAGTGCCAGTTTGGGTTATAAAAATAGTATAGGCGGTATTGTATTTGAACATGGTTGTCCAAATAATCTACCAAGAATATTATGGGATAGTAAAAAGCAGTGGAATGCATTATTTCATAATAGAGCAGTTCCTGAAGAATTGAGACCATCTTTTTCTGAAGAGTCTAATATTGATTTTAGTGAAGTACTTTGGGGAGTAAATCAACAAAATTTAGCTATTGCTTTGTTAGAGTCTATTGATAATAAAAGTTTCGATACAGATAATAGATCAATAATTACTTTATTAGGTTTAATTAATAAAGGTGTCAGAAAACAAGACTTAGCAACAAAGATGTTAATTGACACAAGTAGATGTGAAGATTTTATTAATAAGTCGTTAAATGGAAGTTTAATCGAATATCACAACACTCAACTTAAAGTAACATCACTAGGCAATTGTATTATAAATAACTTTAAGAAGAAATATACTCGATTTACTCCTGAAAATAATATTGCTTATACTCCAGAAAACTATTATCCTTCTCAATGTGATGGACATCCACAATTTCTGGTAGACGATTGTTCTTAATATTTAGGAACAGTTGTACAGGTATTAATTATTTAGTATCTAGCGGGACTCAGAGTCTGACGTCCTTTGAAATAGCTATATTTTTGGCGAAGATTAGCTATTGATTCTATTCGCTCGTTCTGTATACGCCTCTGAGGGCTCACAGCTTCGCGAACCATCAATAGCTAAACCCGCCTTGGCGGGTTAAAGCAGAGGATTTGGTATGTCCAATCACAACTATCTTACTTCCCTTAGAAGTTCAGAAATTAATTCTGAATATAAAAGATCTGTATCAAGATATGCTCGTCCTTTAATTCAAGAAGAATTACCTATTATTTTAAGTTTGAAACATCTTTCAGTTTTAACTGATGTTCCTTACAATACTTTATATAATATAGTTTTTCGAAAAATAGACTCTTACCGTATTTTTGCTATAAAAAAAAGAAGTGGTGGCAAAAGATGGATCACTGTGCCAACACCTTACTTAATGCGAGTTCAAAAATGGATAAATGAAAATATTTTATCTAATTCTCATGTCTTATCATTTATCTCAAGTAATTCTATGGCCTATAAAAAAAATTCTAGCCATATTAAAAATGCATTAGTTCACCATGGTGAAACTAAGTTAATTAAATTAGATATAACTAACTTTTTTGAATCAATATCAGAAAGGCAAGTATTTCATGTATTTAAAAAAATTGGATATAAAAATTCTGTAGCTTTTATTTTAACAAGGCTTTGTACACGTATACTTTCTTCAAACAATGATATTAGACTTCTTAATAAGGAAAAAAGATGGATTTCTTTATATCAATACAAACATCTGGATAATCAAAAAACTATTAAAAGATTAGGGCACTTACCGCAAGGTGCTCCCACAAGTCCTATGTTAGCTAATCTAGTATGTTTAGAGCTAGATAAACAAATTGAAGATATGTGTTTATTAGAGGATTTTAACTACACAAGATATGCAGATGACATTGTATTATCTGGAAATTTTCCTGATAAACAAAATGCCATTACTCATATATATGAAGTTTCCAGAATTCTCCGTACGCATGGCTTTAAGACTAACCATTTAAAAACAAAATATTGTGGAGCTGGCGATAGAAAAATAATTACTGGATTATGTATTAATGATCCATCTTCTCTACGAGTACCTTCTCATTATAAGAAAAAAATTAGGCAAGAAATATATTATATTAAAAAATATGGCTTAATTGAACACTGCCGTAAATTGAATATTAAAAATCCTTTAAACTATCTAAATAGATTAGAGGGGAAAATTTATTATTTAATATGCGTTGAAAATGAAAATGGTAAAAAAGCTTTGGAAACCTTAGAAGATGCAATCCCCAACATCCATGAGCTTAGACAACTTACAGAAATCTAAAGTTTTTATATAATTTTCTTAAATAATAACTTCTTCTAATTTAGCTATTATCAAATAGAAGAATTAGCCACAATCATTTCAATAAGGATTTCCCCGCCCTATTCAAGAATTCATTATTGACCTGATAGAAATACCCTTCTTCACCTTACTTTATCAAATAAATTTTTTTGTTTCTCGCTACTATAGAAACTGAAATTAAATTATAAAACCAATAAAAAAGCCCTAAACTATTATAGTTTAGGGCTTTTTAAGTCATATAAAGCTATTCGAGTTTATATAAAAACAGACAGATCTGTATTTTTTATTTATTATCATTTACCCAATTCATGAAAATAAAAGGCTTAAATCTTCTAAATTTAAGCCTTAAAAAAGCCTCTTATTTCCGCATATATAAAATCAATCAAGGCATCTCTAAATCTCTACTTGGCTCCCCATTTCCACCACTCGGTTAGCTGGTATCTGGAAGAAATCACTAGCAGGACTCGTATTAAGTTGCATAGAAATGAACAGTTTTTCACGCCATGAAGAAACAATACCATCACCTACGGTATGAATTACACGTTCACGTGATACAAAAAAACTCGTGTCCATAATGTTATATGATTGATTCAACTTAGTTAAAGCTTGTTCTAATGCTTGAGGTACATTTGGCTGCTCTTTAAATCCATAATAAGCACTAACACGTAAAAAATGCTTATCTAATACTTCGACATCAATACGTTCTGATTCATCTACATATGGAATGTTACGAGTATTGATGGTGATCAAAATATTACGTTCATGAAGTATTTTATTATGTTTTAAATTATGTAATAAAGCATGAGGAACAACTTTTGGACTACTTGTCAGAAATACAGCCGTTCCACTCACCATATAAGCACTAGACTCTAAGCTCTTAATAAATAAATCTAATGGCATAGTGTCACTTTGCAACTTGCTCAGTAGTAATTCACGTCCACGGCGCCATGTTGTCATAATTATAAAAGTGATTGCACCCATCATTAATGGGAACCAGCCGCCATCTACAATTTTTAGTGAAGTTGAAGCAATAAAAAGGAGATCTGGAATTAGCAAAGGTATCGCAACTAATAACATGACCCACGAAGGCCATTTCCATAAGTAATACATGATGAAAGCAACGAGAATAGTGTCACAAAACATAGTCAAAGTTACTGCAATTCCATAAGCCGAGCCCAGGCTAGCACTAGATTTAAACATCAGTACTAAACTAATAATCATACCAAGCAACATCCAGTTCAATGCGGGTATATAAATCTGACCAATTTCAGATTCAGAGGTATGATCAATCGCAAAACGTGGTAAATAACCTAATTGCATAGCTTGACGTGCCATAGAAAATACACCTGAAATAACTGCCTGAGAGGCAATTACTGTCGCAGCAGTTGCTAAAGCAATCATAGGATATAATGCTATTTTAGGTACCATCATGAAAAAAGTATTATCGATGGCCTGCGGGTTTTGCAGAATTAATGCACCTTGTCCTGCATAGTTTAATACCAAGCATGGTAACGCAACAAAAAACCAAGCCAATTGAATTGGCTTACGACCAAAATGGCCCATATCAGCATATAGCGCCTCTCCACCTGTAATCGTCAATACAACTGCTCCCATAACTACAAATGCAGTCACAGGGTTATTTTCAATGAAAGGAAGAGCCCAATACGGATTAAGCATATTCAAGATAAAAGGGTTCTTGATAATGTGGGATAGGCCAATAAAACCTATTGAGAAAAACCACAGTAGCATGACAGGTCCAAAAAAACGACCTACTGATCCAGTTCCCTTTTTCTGAATCATAAATAATCCAATTAGAATCACAATCGTAATTGGTATCACATACGGTGTAAAAATTGGGGTTGCTACGGACAATCCCTCTACTGCTGACAATACTGAAATAGCTGGGGTAATAATGCCATCACCAAAAAATAATGAAGCACCAAATAAACCAATTGCAATTAACCCAAAGCGCACTTTAGGCCCAATTTGCTTATTGTGCATGTTAAGAGCTAATAATGCTAAGATGCCCCCCTCACCCTGATTATCAGCACGCATAATTAACATACTAAATTTCAAGGAGACCACGATCATCAGTGCCCAAAAAATCAATGATAAAATGCCTAGAACATTCGCCTCATTTATAGGGACATTATGTGATGTATGAAAACATTGGGTAAAAGCATAAAGTGGACTAGTACCAATATCCCCAAAAACCACGCCTAAAGCACCCAATGTCATTGCTGACATTTTTTGACGTCCAATCTCATGTGAACTCATCCATATCTCCTTGATATGAAATTATTATTCTTATTTAAAAAGCACTAACACCTATAGCCCACTATCATTGATCAAAATATAAAAATCAAGAGCATTAATAATCAATAAGATATTACTTCCTATAATAAGGGGAGCCAGAGGTGTTTACCTAATGCTAATCTTTGCTCCAAAGAAAAAATACATCTATTCAAATATCGTTATATAAAGCAATAAAAAAGCCCTAAACCATTAGAGTTTAGGGCTTTTTTAGTCATATAAAGCTATTTGAGTTTATATGACTTTAAATCTTGGTAGGTATATCCAGACTCGAACTGGAGACCTCTACGATGTCAAAGACTATCTAAAATAAATAAAAACAGTATATTACTTATTATTTGACATAGGTTTGTCGCAGCAAAGAATGATTTAATATTTCTGTAATTTAATTATGCAATAAAATTAATTCTTCCTTTTACTATAGAATAAATAAAACTTAATAAGTGCCGCCCTGTACAATCAATAACTACTTGGACATTTATTCTTATTTCATCTGGATATTTTTTTCTGTTTTCGGGTTTAATAAGACTACCCAACGCCGTGGAAATTTGATTATTTATTGACCGCACAACATAAAAATCACTAAAAAGCCATTCCAGTGCACTAAACCTAGAACGGCTTTTACTAAAGTATTGATACTTACAGGAAAACTTCAAGTGTTAAGTATAACGTGTATTATGTTAATACTTCTAATTAGCTTTGAAACTATATCCAAAATCTATGTCATCTAGATCTGTCTTATCAGTAAATAAAATTCCTAATAAATATTTAAATCTTTCATATCTATCAAAAATAGTTGGAATTCCCCAATCTTCATCTAGTGTATATAATTCATGTTCTTTAAAAATAGAAAAATTATCCCAATCAGGAACAATCATTAATTGCGTGATCCTCATAACACCCCATAAAATATTTCGAGGAATCGTTGTATTCTTTGGATAATGAAAATTGATACTTAATAAATCCTTTTCTAATTTCCAGTATTCAAGATCAGACCAAACACCGTCATCGAGCCACAAACCTATAAATGAATTAGGGTCATATATCTCTTCACCTAAAAAAGTTATATTTCTATTAAAGTTTTCAAACACAGTATTCAATCTCCAATTCTATTCATATTTACATCATATGTGCCATTTCATGTAACTTTACTATTTAACATAATGACGCTTATACGAAATTGAGTTGTTATTCCCATTTAAAGTGTCCAAGTTAGATACGACTCTCTGTTCGTTTGTGAAATTTGGAGCCCATTAGAATAAGAATATTCACGCATTTATATAAACACGTTTATAAGTTTAATACTTATACTACATCAGATCTAAGTCGTAGAATTGTCGCAACTCTGCCTACATATTTGGCATTTTTGGAGCTTTTTCCCAATTTTACATTAGAAATTCAATAAGAAACAGGCATAAAAAAAGACCTACAAGCCTCTGATTCGCTTATAAGTCTTTATAAATCTTGGTAGGTATATCCAGACTCGAACTGGAGACCTCTACGATGTCAACGTAGCGCTCTAACCAACTGAGCTATACACCTAGAATGGAAAGCATAATATTCATTTTTCAAAAGCAAAACAAGTGATTTGCCATTGAAAAAAATACAAATGAGCAGACTTTGAGCAAACTATTTTTCATTTTCCAAAAAGTAAAACGGTACATGGTTCAACCACATACCGTTTTATTTTAGCCAAATATCAAGCTCAACTTAACAAGGGCATTTCTTCAAAGTACCACCTGCCGATGGATAACGCACATCAACACAATGACGATAGAAAGTCTTCGCATCCATAGGTGTTAAATCTGGATGATGGGCTTTCATATGCTCCAAATACGTTTGATAGTCTGGCACGCCGACCATCAGTCGAAAGCTCTGCTGTAAACGTTGCCACAAGGTTGCTATACGCGACCAGTTTTTTGGAGAAAGTAATAGCTCTTTTTGTGAGAGCACTGTCATTTTGATGATTTTCGCAATAATGACAGTTCCATTTTTTGCAAATTTAAAATTCATCTTTACTCTCCTCGAGTGGTAACCACTTCAGGATCGGCATATATCGCAGGTGCTTCATTTACAGTCGGTGTGCGACTCGCTAAAGCACGGCGAACAATACCAATTGAGGCAATAATCATGACAATCGATACAATCATAAAGAAGCCACAAAGTGCAGCATTAATCTGATTCGACATCACGATGGTTTGCATTTCGGCAATACTTTTAGCAGGTTTTAGCACTTCACCACGAGCAATTGCATCAGAGAACTTATGCGCTTGCGCCAAGAAACCAATTTTTGGATTTTCGTGGAAAATCTTTTGCCACCCTGCTGTCATACATGTAATGAACAAGAAAATTGTTGGGAAAATGGTCACCCAAACATACTTTTCTTTTTTCATTTTAAACAAAATGACAGTACCTAAAATCAATGCCATTGAAGCCAGCATTTGGTTACCTACACCAAACAGAGGCCATAATGAGTTAACACCGCCTAATGGGTCAATCACACCTTGATAGACGAAGAAGCCCCACCCACCTACGGCAACGGCTGTACCGACCAAATTACCAATAAATGAACCAGAAGTTTTAACCGCCGGAATAACAATACCGACTGTGTCTTGCACCATAAAACGACAAGCACGAGTACCCGCATCGACAGCAGTTAAAATGAATAATGCTTCAAATAAAATGGCAAAGTGATACCAGAAGGCCATCATTGCACGGCTATTAAAAATTTCAGAAATGATATGAGCCATACCAATTGCGAAGGTAGGCGCACCACCTGTACGCGAAAGAATCGAAGTTTCTCCAACTTCTTGAGCCAACACGGTCAACATTTCTGGAGTCACGACAAAGCCTAAATTGCGTACAGCTTCTGCCGCAGTTTCTACGGTTGTTCCGAGCACTGCTGCTGGGGCATTAATCGCAAAGTACACGCCTGGGTCTAAGACAGTCGCACAGATCATCGCCATAATACCGACGAAAGATTCCATGAGCATACCGCCATAGCCAATCATGCGCATGTCAGCTTCGTTATCGATAAGTTTTGGTGTCGTACCACTCGATACAAGCGCATGGAAACCAGAAATAGCACCACAGGCAATGGTAATAAACAGGAATGGGAATAAGCTACCTGAGAAAACCGGACCTGTACCATCAATAAAATGGGTTACAGCAGGCATTTTTAGTTCAGGTAATGCAATGATAATACCCACTGCTAAACCAAGAATAACCCCGATTTTTAAGAAAGTAGATAAATAATCACGCGGTGCTAATAGCAGCCACACTGGCAATACCGATGCGATAAAACCATAAACGATGAGGCACCAAGTAAGTTGTGTACCTGTTAAAGTGAAGAACTCGCCCCAGTAAGGGTCTGCTGCAACATGTCCACCATAGACAATAGCCAGCATCATTAAAACAAAGCCAATAATTGAAACTTCTGCAATACGTCCCGGACGAATAAAGCGCATGTACACGCCCATGAACAATGCAATTGGAATGGTTGCTGCAATACTAAAAACACCCCATGGACTATGTGCAAGTGCTTTAACAACCACCAACGCCAGTACCGCAAGGATAATAATCATTACCCCAAGTGCGCCTAGCATAACGACAACACCAGCAAAAGAACCAAGTTCTTGCTTTGCCATCTCACCCAGTGAGCGACCGTCACGGCGTGTTGAGATAAATAAAACTAAAAAATCTTGTACCGCACCCGCGAGCACTACACCGACCAATAACCAGATCGTGCCCGGTAAAAAGCCCATTTGTGCAGCCAAAATTGGCCCGACTAACGGCCCTGCTCCTGCAATTGCAGCAAAGTGATGACCGAAAAGTACGTATTTATTGGTGGGTACATAATCCAGACCATCGGCTAAACGATGTGCTGGGGTTAAACGTCTTGGGTTTAATTCAA
>Ga0157359_1000923_pt1 | contig 11458 bp, 6 predicted proteins | sample AttcapACBM3_FD_111482 | JGI IMG/M metagenome (GOLD analysis project Ga0157359, IMG submission 111482) | Fungus gardens microbial communities from leaf cutter ant in Botucatu, State of São Paulo, Brazil - Atta capiguara ACBM3 | ecosystem: Host-associated > Fungi > Mycelium > Unclassified ...
CAATGTCACATGCCTCTTCATTGTCACTAAAAAGAAAAGAAAAGAAAAACAAAATTCCTATAAAGTCAGAAAATAAAAGAAAAAGAAAATAAAAATTGTCCATGTCCAAAGCATCTCATAACAATAGTCATTAATTTGGACACTCTACACCAAGACATTCTTTTTGACCCTTTCTAGTAACCTAACTACTATAAAACATATTCCCACAGATAGCCAATAGTCTACATACTGTCACAAACTTCATTCAGCTTGTATCTCCACAACCAGTAGACTGATTTTCACAAACTAAGTTGTGCTGTAAAGGACCAAATGAGGGCTATCTGTATATATATAGAATGTACAAAAGTAATAACAAACAACCAAGATATCAGGCTATCAGTAGCTATAAAAGCTTTATTTACTGATATCTTATGAATAACTAGACAGATTTGCACAATAGAACTTGTGTTAGAAGGTGCTTATCAAACTGTTTCCAATAATATATAGTATATCTCATAGTAACAAGTATTTATAAAGATACAAGCATATTAATGTAGTGACATAATTAGTTACCTTCTAAAATTAGCCTGACAGCTGTTATGACAGATGACAGCTCCCATCAGGTATGAGTTTTGATCATGTGATGGCAACAGCTTGTGCACAGACTATCACTCTTTTGTATATATACTTTTGTATCTGAGGATTAGATTTCAGACTTAACAACATCAATTTACATCAATTATTCCTGTTGATACTACTCATCACCTATTATTATTACCTCCTTACACTGAACTTCTGAAACACCATTAAGCTCAAGTATTACAACCAGTGAGTAGCTCATTTGCAATACAGACCCCAACAGTCTTCTCTATCTTTATAATACAATTTATATATCATCTGCTGGTAATCTCTACATATATATGTTCTCTGGTATAATCATGATCACATTCTAGCTGGCTATTTCAGTCAGAACAAAATACTGGAACTAGTATTCCAAGGTAAGTGCATACTGAATATTTGATTGATTTGGTTACTTTTAGTTTTAATGAGATACTATTTACTAGACCTATATAGCTGCTAACTTCAGCCCAGAAATGATGACTATCTGCATAATGCAGACATCAAAATCAACCTCAACTTAGTCAAGAGATTACTGGAATGTCCTCCTAGCAGTTCATAAATGCCAGCTTTCTCAATACTTGAAGTATCATTGAATACAATTTTGACATATATTTCACAGACCTTATACACTTTTCAAATTACACCAAAATGGTTAATAGTTGTTTATGACCCCTCATTCTTGTATGACCACATAGCCATCAGACTCTTTTCCAATGGTAATACATAGACTTGCCCACATAGTGTCAATGAGTTCAGCTCCATTAACTAGTTTACTATAGATATTCCTAATCTAGCCTCTGCACTAATGTACAACAATTTGGCAAGTCTTGTATTACTTGTATGTGATATAAACTACAATATCACAAGCTCTATGGATCTCTCAAACTATCTCCAAACAACTATGAAATTTCATTTCTATAAACTTTATCAAAAAACTTCTGTTATCATCTGGATTTGACACTATTTCTGGTCATAGTCAACTGGCTCACTAAGCAAGTAATCTTTACTCCTGTTCATGATACCATCATATCTGCAAACTTAGCATATCTGTTCATTCTTCATATGTTCTCTAAACACAGTACTTCTTCTTATGTCATCTCTGACCAAGGTTCAGAATTTGTGTCAATTTTTTTTCCATTCTTTAGGTACTACTCTGGACATGTGACTTCACTTCACTTCAGGCTATCATCTCAAAGATGATAGACAAATCAAATGTATGAACTAGACTCTTGAACAATATCTCCATATATACTGTAATTACCAGCAAGACAACTAGTCTGAACTACTATTGCTTGCAGAGTTCTTTTACAACAATGTTCCAAGTACTACTACCAGTATTTCTCTATTCTTTGCTAATAAGCAATATCATCCAATCATTACCATTTACCTAGAACATGATATTGCTTCCTTCCAAGCCTATGACTTTGCTATAGGTCTTGATGAATTACAGAGTACCCTCAAAGCTGAGATCTTCACAGCCCAACAGTATTATCAGAAGTCTACTGATATACAATGTTCCTTCACATCCAATTTCAAAGTAGGTGATCAAGTCTTTGTCAAAGCTTAGTTTTTCAGAACTACTTGGCCCTCAAAGAAGCTTTCTAAAAATTACCTCAGACCCTACAAAATCATTTCCCAGCCTAGTATACTATTGTTTATCCAGTCTTCCATGTATCTATAGTCAAATCTACCATATTCAATACTTTTCCCAAGAGAAAACAGCTAGCCCCTATACTGGTTATAATCAATGAGAAATATGAGTATGAAATCTCTTAGATAGTGGACTTCAAAATTGATTACCAATAGGCATGCAAGCTCTTATACAAGATAATCTAACTAGGATATGAAGACACTAAAGACAAATCTGAGCTTACTCATGCTACTGACTTGGTATCTAATTTCCATATTACATATCCCACCAAGCTCAGTTCACTTCCATTGTCCTAATCATACTGGTGTATGTTATCCCCAATTTCTACATACTTTCAACAGGGATTATGATTATTTTCCTTAGTATATTCTGTCTGTTTTTGACTCAACCTTAGCTTCTACACACTTTTTATAGGATTTTTCTTTTTCTTTTTAAATTTTCAGACTTTGATTTCATTTCTATTTCCTAGCTATCTCATAATTTTCTTACTCACATAGTTATAGACAGAAGAAAATATCTCATAAATCAGTATTCAAATAAAACAAAACCAGAATTCTAATAGGAGGCTGACAATAAAATTCCTTCCAACACCTTTTCCTGACTCTCCTTGGGCTCTTCTTCAGACTCCTCCTCTTCTCTATCTTCTTCTTTCTCTTCCTCATCACTACCCTGCAAATCCTCTTTCAAACTCTATCTTCTATTGACTACAGCTCTAATTCTTACTAATTGGGCTATATTCCTCTCCTGGCCCTCTTGTCAAGACCAAGGAAGCTGAACTTGGTTTATTTTATTTTTTCTTTTCATTTTTACTTTCTTTTTGATTTTTTCTCTATTTTCTATTTTTAGAACAACTAGGGTTAAGGTTGATTGGTCACACTGTCACATCAGTCACAATCTGATGGCATAGTCATGAGACAAAAGAGAACTTAGTAGAAGGTTCAAAAACAAATGACATCATATAACATGGACACCATATGTTGGCCTCATAGACTACATATGGCTGTTTAGGGTAGGGTGCACAGTAGTTAGCACAGACCATCTGTAGAACTATATAAGGTAGACTAGTTTGTAGAAGAGTTCTCTATTGAGTTCTCTTGTGTTTCTCTAATATAAGAGTTGTTCTTACTTCCAACCTTAAGGAATAAGTTCATAACATCTCTACCAAGTTCTGTAGAGACTTCCTGATGCCCTAGTACTCTTTAACAAGATCTCAGAGTGACTTTTCAATGGCACTTAATATCTTACTGTAAATAGGGACCATCACTTGGAAAGTAGTGTTAAGGTCGGGAATATACTGCTACTTGATAGCAATGCACTCAGTACATGCAAGGAAACAACTATAAAGAAGATTATTAATAGATTCAAAGAAACAAAAATTATTTATACTCACCTAAAGTTGTATACCAGGCAGTCTTGTCTAGCATGCATATACCTCTTACAGAAGTTATCACTCCCCATCTTAACTGTGGCACTTCTATGGTACTTTCTCAGTTGTTTTCCTTTTGTTTTCTTAAAGAGCTATAGTTCTACCTCATTTTCTAAAAAAATGTTAACTATATCCTTATATTTGGCCCCTATAATCTGGGAGTTCTCAGTGCCTGCTATAAGTATGATGTCCTCAGCCAAAACCTTGTCCCAGAGTTTCTTTAAATACTCCAGCCATTTTCTCTTCTCCTTCTTCTTTACATGCTTTCTCTTTTCAGCCTTCTTCCATACTTTAGCCTTAGCAACTTTTCTTGCCTTTTGCACAGATTGCTCAATATAGCAAGCTTCTGCCACCTCTTTTAGGTGAGCCTGGAGCTTTTTCTTCTCTTCATGTTATTGCTACATCTCTTGGTACTGTTGTTCAAGCATTTCAGCATTAGCTTGGGAGATATCTAAAAACAGAGGAAAAGATATGATAGTATAGGGAAAAGATAAAACTTTTCTTCTTGTTTATATATTATTGACCTAGGCACCATCACAGGTTCTTTAGATAAACTCAATAAAACTTTGAAGGCTTAGTTCTAAGAAAGAGATACTATTATATGTCAAGTTCATCTATTCTAAAGATATGTCTCAATGGCAGTGTTATCATTACAACATTTCTAAGACAAGCACATCTTCCATAACATCCATTCTTTCTGTAACACATCCCTGTGATAATGATGTAACAACTAGGATATTCAGTCTTTCATAATAGAGCTCTGACTATGTTAGTGTCTCACCACTGAAATCTTTGCTCAGGTAGTATATTGAAACCCTGAGCATCTCTTATATCTCTGACTTGTATATAAGACTAGTAGTTACACTGTAATTCACTAGTCTGATAATCAATGAAGATAACTCCTGTTGAACTCAATCTCTGGTGTTCAATAGTGATACACCAAATTAGCACTTACTTTTATCTTGGACTTTATCTACTCATCTAAAATTGTGACTACATGGCAAACAGACAGCACAGTACATAAACAAGTTCACATTACCAAGCTCATTGCATAGAGTTTTCATACTCTATACATTTTCAAGCCAACCCTATAGACTTTCACCTTCTAATGTGAACTATGCCTGACAAACATTAAAACTGACCTTATTGAGAAGGTTTCTTGTCTAGACAAGCTAATAGCCATAATCAGAAGGAACCATGTATTTAGTCTTAGTTGAAGACAGGAATACTATCTTTTGCTAGTAAATTATCCAGGATATTACTCTGTGAGCTATAAGGATAAAGTAACTGGTCACAGATTTATATAATTTTCAATCTTGTGCTCAGTCTAAATCAGAGTATGCTACAACAAACTCATTACTAAGTCTATTATAGACTATTTAATACTTGCAGAAATGCAATCCTGCTCAATAATGCTCATTTAAGAGATTTTCTATCTGTTAGGCAAATTTGACTATAGTAAATCCTATATATGAGCTAATTATTAAATACATTAGAGATTTAACTATTTGCTAGTACTTTTGATGGAAATTAAGGTCACACTACTTGTCATTAGGTTTCAACACATAGCCTAATAGTAGTAGAGTACTTGTTGGGTTAGTTGCTACATTGAAGCATGCTAGAACTTTGTTCAAGTACTCAAATTGTTATGACTTAAAACTAAAAAATAAGTTAAAATCTTATATTAGTTTAATATAAGAGAACTCAATAGAGTTCCAAGTGCAAAATGTCTACCTTATATACACTGGGCTAATGGTCCATACTACACTAAATATAGCCTATTCTAAAGAGTATATATACTATATACTATTAGCATGTGGTATAATATCATTGTTTTAGAATCTTTTATATTCTTCTGAGATATATGATTGTGTGAATGTGACTTGTGACATCATGTCATGTCATATGTCACATTATGCTTTTTTTATTTTTATATTCAGCAATTTATTACATGAGATGTTATGGCAGTCTGTAGTAGCTACTTCATAACTATATATATAGAAATAAACTACATAGAAAAGAAAATGAGAAGGAAAAGTACTCAGGTTGAACTTTAAGAACACTATAACTTGACTAAGTGTATCTCTTATCAGATTCCAAAATTTATTAAACCTCCCACAATTGTGTAGGACATGACATCTTGTTTCAATTGGATAAAACCTATGTAGATAGCTAAAATCTTCTTTAGGAAAGAATCTTAGATAGTATTTGCCAATTGGAGTGTGATTGGTAATAGCTTTTGTAACTCTGACATATAACAAGTTTAAATGCCTGAAATACTTGATCTACAGATCTCCTTTTGTATATGAAGGTTCAATAGTATTGAGTTCATCATCTAATAATTCAAGAAATTGTTTTCTTTTGAGGTCAGATACTTAGAAGATCATCTGTCAATTTTTGATAATATCTGTATCATTATCAACTACTACATATAAGGACCACTTAATACTATTAGGATAATCCCAAAACTCAATGATGTCAGACAGTTGTTTGTTGAAAAACAATCTAAAATACTTTAGGATAATAATAAACTGCTGTTGATAGAAATGAACAGATAGATCAAAAATTTGAAGTGCTAAGTGGATTGAGTCAGTAATAATGATGATATAAGAGACATTCATAATTTAAATAGCTTGGTTAATCCCACATTTTATGGCAAATAACTCTGCTTCAGTTATAGTAATATTAACAGTATAATAAATTATTTTATTAATGAGACTGGAGTGAGAATGGACATGGATGATGAATGTGGCTATGTTGTTTCTAATACTAACATTAGAAACAATAATAGTAGTATTGGCATTTGATAACTCTTCAAGAATGATATTGTCAAGCTTTTGAAGATAAGTAGTCTTGCTTTCTTTATCTTTATAGTTTATATGATGGAACAAATATTGACTAGTGAATTGATCAATTATTCTTTGGCTTGGGAGGAATTCTTTATTTAGAATGTCAAATGAGGTGAAAATTCCATTAAGACAATTGTTGGTGTCTACAATGGAACTCTTGATTTTTAGTCATTGTCTGAGGGTTATACATTTCAAAGAAAAACAATAAGTACATGTATTATTTGTATATCTGTTTTCAAGAAGAGATTTGATGGCATGGTTGTGTGGAAGAGTCACTATTCTTAGTTGTTGTCTTTCACTTAGTTATGTTATATTATGTTAATCTCTAATCCAAGTCCAAAAATAAGAAAATAAAATAAAATTGAAATGAAATGAAAATAATTAAATATTGCTATCTTTGACTTTGATATAACCCCTTCAAAATTTCTTCTCCAATGAAACTGACTTCCATTTTTGCCAATTTTTCTCTAACTTTCTCAAATAATCCTCCTCAAACTTTCTATTATCCTATCCATACAACATCTTTGCTGTATACTTCTCTAGTAACTTTCCTCTTCTAAAATCTCTTTCTTCTGCTATATCTAACTTTTCTTATCTTCTCACTTCCACACTTATCTTTCTCTCAAATTCTACTACTACCTTCTTTGAGTTTTCTAAGTTCTCTTCTCTTTCCCATATATTATGCTCCACTGTAAATTCTTTCCATCACATTAAATACTTTACTATTCCTCTTATTTTCTTTTTGTTTAGAATTTTTTCTACCTCTCACTCTTCAACTTCATCTATCTCTACTAGTTTCATCTTTTACTCCCCACTTGTTCTTTGTATCATACTACTTGACTAACATTCACAACCAGATAAATTCTTATTAAAGTTGGCAATTGTAGTTTGATTGCATTGGTATTAACTATCTTGTTAATAATATATGAACCAACATATCAATCTACTAGCTTTCTTGCTAGCCTTTTTTTGAACACTAAGTCTTTTGTACTTTGTATCATCTTGTCACTCTTCTTTCATTCTTTAACTTCTTTTTTTCTCCTATTTGCTTGTTGCTTGATGTTGTAACAACCACTTATCACAAGGACAAATGATCACACAAACGGTAAATCTCTTAGAGTAGATATCAAGTGAGAATTTCACAAGAGAACTCAACAAGGAGCCTCTTCTTAATTAGAGTCCTATTTATACAAAGTCCTCATGGTCTGTGCTACTAATAATTAGCCCTGCCCTTATGTCTATGCTCCTTCCTTATGTTTACCTCAAGGTCGCCATATTGTATACATGTGTCCTGATGTCATCTTCTAGACCCTTCCACCACCTTCTAGGCTTATGACATCACATCATGTGACATGTCATGTGACTGCAGTGTCACATGCCTCTTCATTGTCTAAAAGAAAAGAAAAATAAAAATAAAATAAAATCTCTATAAAGTCAGAAAATAAAAGAAAATAAAAATAAAAATTGTTCATATCCAAAGTGTCTTATAACACTTGATTTCTTTCTGAGCCTTTCTTAATACTACTCCAACCTCTTTCTAGATATTTTTCATTCTTTTTACAAACTCCATCAGCTTCTCTACTTTTTTCTTTCTCCTAATATCCACTTCTATCCTCAATTTTCTACTATAGTTTACTATAAATAGAAACATCTTAGTTGTTGAGTGTATCTTGTTGTTTACTACAAACTTAGCTGTTGCTAGCTATTCTGGCTAATTCTTTTTCCTATAGTTAACAAATAACTATAAATATTGTTCTAATTCCTAATTCATTCTTTTTGTTTAACTATTAGTTTGAGAATAAAATAATGTCAACAACTTTATCTCAATTTCCAATATTTTGTTCAGCTTCTTTATTAGTTCTACTGTAAGCTGTGGTTCTCTATCCAAAACTACACTTTTTGGCAATCTACACAACTTCCATACTGTCAGAATTGTAAATGTTAGACTTTGTTTATTTTATTTTTATTTTTATTTTTCATTTATTTTTCATTTTATTTTATTTTTGACTTAGACTTAGAGTATTAGTGTGATGTCACTATCACTGTCACAACTGTCACACCATCATATAACACAAAAAAGAATGAAAAAGATTCTGAAACAAATAAGATTATACAACATGGCAACTACATGTTAGCCTTATAAGCATATATACTTTAGGGTAGAATAGTTATAGTGTGTGTATATGTTATGATCAATGCCTCCTGGAGACAGCATGGACAAGAGTAGAGGGTATAACGACATGATTGGCTATGCCATAGTTGTTTCAGTCAGCACCTTATGTAGTAGGTGCCACAATCTAATCTAGTCCTCATTGTCTCCTTATGTACTACACCTCATGTATGCCTCATTACTTTATGGACTACAAGTATATATAGCGTAGATACAATCCTGTATCCTTATGCTTTACCACTTTTATAAATCTCTTATCCTTCCTCAAGTCTTTGCCTTAGTTGCAACCTGAGCTCAAGCTTAAGATCGTTACATTTGGTAAAGTGTTAACAAGCTCACCTTGCAAGAGAGGTGCAGTAGGACAAACCTACAGACGAAACAAGACAGCGTTATCTGTTGAGAAGACGAAACATGTGTAGCAGTAGCTATGAGAAGACACAACAAGTTCAAGAAGAACAAATGATATTGAGACACTGTCAGAACGACTAGGATCCTTGCAGATCGTGGAAGAAGCCTTAACAAATAATGAACAAACAGACACATAAATGTCAGAAGCACCAGCAACAATGGCAGAAATAAGCCAAGAGAACGGACAAGCAGGATTGCCTAAGAATATGGTCCTAGACCCAGGATGGTTTGATGGTGACTGGATGAAATTTGAAGACTGGTGGAGGGGAATATGATTATTCCTCAAGAGTAACAGGGTCATCAAGACTGACGACAGGATCACAGCGATCCTAGCTTGCCTCAGAGGAGGTGTAGCAGGAATATATGCACAGAAGAAGCTTGACAAACTAGACAAAGAATTAGGAACCCAAGATTGGGATGACTTTGTAAAAGAGATCAAGACGACATTTAGTGACAAATCCAAGGCAGCAGATGCCAAATGGAAGATCGAAACATTCAAGCAAGGGAAACAAAACACAGCAGATTTCATTATCGAATTCGAAGCACTAGCCATAAAGGCAGATACAGATGAGCTACACACCATCTTTTTATTGAAGAAGAATGCACAACAGGACATCATCAAAATGATATTGGGATACCCACCTATGGCAATGCCAGAGACCTTGAAAGAGTGGAAGATGGCAATAACATCAGTAGGACAGGGATATGAGTCAATGGAAGGACGCCACAATTACAAGATAAGTACGGGAATCACATACAGTGGAAGAGGGCAACCAATGGATATTGGGAAGTCCAACAACAATTTCAAAGATGGGAAGCCTAAGTGCTTCAATTGCAACAAGTACAGACATATGGCAAAGGAATGCCGAGCAGAGAAGAAGGAACAAGAAACACGAACATGTTTTAAATGTGACAAGAAGGGGCACATTGCCAAAGACTGTAAAGGGAAACAGATAATGAAGAAGAGAAAGGTTCAAGAGAAATCAGATGATGAAGACAACAAGAAAGAAGAGCAGGGTTTTGGCAAAGATCTTGAGTAGGCACGGTACAAGAGATCTCCCATGTAAACTCCCAGAATAATAAATATATTATTCCAAATCACTGAACTAGTGAAGGAAAGAAGGAGTTAAACATGCAAGCAAATGTCAAAACGAAGAATGGCAAGAAATTGAAAGTCAAGGCATTGGTGGATTCTAGATGCACACATACAGGAATTGATGAACAGTTGGTCAAAAACAAGAGAATTCAGACTAGGCCAATATATTTCTCATTTGAAGTATTCAACGCCGATGGAACAAAGAATGGAGAGGTGACCAAGATGGCACCTCTAGAAGTCGAAATCAATGGACACAAGAAAACTTTGGAAGCAGCAGTAATGGACTTGGATGGAATGGACATGTTCCTAGGACATGACTGGTTGGTCAAACACAACCCAGAAGTCAATTGGAGAAATGGAATCATCAAGTTCACAAGATGTCCAGGAGATTGTACAATGAAACACAAGGACATACAATTCAAATCTTGGAGAACCAAGACAATGGAAACAATGGGGACAACAGATAACAAAGGACAGGATAATGGGGAAATCGGAAAGGAACCAGACAAAACAAACCCAGAAGATTTACCAGATTATATTCGACCATTCACACATCTATTCAACAAGAAGAAATTCAAAAAACTACCAGAAAGGTGCGAATGGGATCACGAGATAAATCTAATGGACAAAGCCCCAAAGGAATTAAATGCAAAGGCCTATGCAATAATGCTCAAAGAAGAAGAAGCCTTAAATCAGTGATTAGACGAACAACTCAAGGCAGGACTCATTGTGGAATCAAAATCAAGATATACAGCACCCTGCTTTTATATTCCCAAGAAAGACAGGTCATTACGGTTGGTTCAAGACTACAGGAAGTTAAACCAGGTCACGATCAAAGACAAGATGCCACTACCTCTGATTGGAGAAGTAATTGATAAACTCAAAGAGGCAAGATACTTCAACAAATTGGATTTGATCTGGGGATACAACAATGTATGAATTAGAGAAGGAAACAAGTAGAAGGCCACATTCCTGACCAACAAGGGATTATTTGAACCTCAAGTAATGTATTTTGGATTATGCAATTCACCAGGAACCTTTCAAAGGATGATGAACAGCATTTTCCAAGAACTACTTCACGAAGGTGTATTGGCAAACTACATGGACAATTTTGTGATACCAGTGAAAACTATGGAAGAACTGGAGGAACAAACAATCAGATTTTTGAAGATAGTGGAAAAACTCAATTTGTGTTTCAAGAGATCAAAATGCGACTTCAACATGGAAGAAATCCCTATATTAGGGGTGGTAGTTGGAA
>Ga0157359_1000924_pt1 | contig 11458 bp, 9 predicted proteins | sample AttcapACBM3_FD_111482 | JGI IMG/M metagenome (GOLD analysis project Ga0157359, IMG submission 111482) | Fungus gardens microbial communities from leaf cutter ant in Botucatu, State of São Paulo, Brazil - Atta capiguara ACBM3 | ecosystem: Host-associated > Fungi > Mycelium > Unclassified ...
CTGCTCTCTTACATAAATAACATGTATCTTTTGATTCATATCTCTCAAATTTATCTAGTATAGATTAATACTCTTTATTCTATGTTGATTACTTTTCAGACTTTCTTACTAGACTTTTTAACAACTCTATGAAATACTCTTCTAATATCTAAAAACCATCCAGACTTAGGATAATTACTTACAGCCTCTATTTTATAAATACTATCTTAAATAGAATACTTAGTTATTGTAAGAGAATTCAATACTTTTGCACAGCAAGCTTTAGACTACTCTCAAAGCTTATAGTATTCATTATCTAAATTTCATATAAAGTCTGTAGTGCTTAATGACAGTTAAGAACTCTAATATAAGTCTATAGTGTTCTTGTTATAAGCTATATATACTATCACTAATTCTATTAGTGTTTCTTATATTATAACTGTTCAACTTGATTAGTATAGACTGTAGAAATACTTATACTAGCTATTACCTTTAAAAAATCCTACTCTATCCTCTCAGAATTTTTCTAAAAGTATACACTGTTTTATTATATATGTAGATAATATACTTAGAATCTTTTTGAAGATGTAAACTCTGCTGAAATATCACAGACTTTGTTTATTTATTCTAATAATTATGTTATAAAGTTCTTATTCTGAAAATTGACTAAAACTAGTATTAATTCCTAGTATTAGCAGTAATATATCTTACTTTTCTAAGTTACACTTATAATCTAACTCTTATGGTTCTTCTCTAAAATATAACAGATAAGTACTAATACTTTTTTATGTTATTGAAGTACAAGTTATACTTACTTACTTTCTTATTATTTCTATCTTATTACTTCTCTTTGAGTTATTTATATTTCTGTTATTTTTATTTTTATAGTTTCTATAGTTATATCTGCTTATATATATATATTTACTATAATTTGGATAAATATAAGAATCTTTTTTATTACTATGTAAATAAGTATTTACTTAAATACTTATACTTATACTTAGTTTATAGCTAGAATATACTAAAACTATTTTTTTCTAGTCTTAATTATATTCTTAATATCTCTTATTGTTCTATTTACTTAATTTTTTCCTCCTAGTTCTAGTAATTCTCAAATATATTTATTCTAAGTTACTATATATATATATCTCATTATATATATCTTTTATAAATTTTTATTTCTAAAATATCAATTATACTTAATAAAAACAACTACTACCTTATACCTCTTGAGAGTTTATTTTCATTTACCAAGTTATTCTTATTTAAGTATAGAATAATAATACTGTTTTGACCAAGTATAATAAAAATGGAAAAGCAAGATTATAGATAACAAGCAGATAAGTGCTAGATAAGTAAAGAAATAATTGACTGAAAACTTGGATATTATTATAAAATAAACTACTCACTTATTTGTGATATCTGAATCTTAGATATACTTTCAAAGGTTTAGAAGTGATTCAGAAGTTCAATAATAATGACAATAATGATTAAGATCAATATATACATATCAATAATGAAAAGATGAATATTAATGGAAAATAACAAAGATTGATAATAAATGATATTGTTAAGTCTAAGATCTAATTTTCAAATACAAAAGTATATACAAAAGAGTAATGGTTTGTGTACAAGTTGTTTCTATCACATAATCAAAACACATATCTAATGGGGACTATTATCTGTCATAGCAGATGTCAGGCTAATTTTAGAAGATAACTAGTTATGTCACTACATTGATATGTTTATATTTCTATGAATACTTATGGCTTTGAGATATACTATATATTATCAGAAATGGTTTAATGAATATTTTCCAATACAAATTTAAAGTTACTGATGGCCTAATATCTCAGTTGTTTGTTGTTACTTTTGTATATTCTACATATATACAGATAGCCCTTATTTGAAGCTTTTTAGCACAACTTAGTTTGTGAAAATTAGTCTACTAGTTATAAGGATATAAGCTAAATGAAGTTTGTAACAAATATTTATAAATAGTGGAATATGATATTAGTGATAAAAAAAAAAGAAGTTCTGAAAAAGCCTGTTTTTTTATAGAAAAAGTCTATTTAAAAATAATAAATAACAAAAGAAGTCTTACTATAGTTAAAATAAATAGCTATTAAAATAAAGTTAGATTTCTTTTCTTTTTTAATCAATATTTTATTTTAAATCAACAATTTATTATACAGAGCATGTAAGCAAACTGTGGCAGCTACTTTGTAACTACATATATAAAGACAGAAACAACATGAGACAATAAAAATGAAAAGAAGATTAAGGAAAAGATAATAAATAAAATGTCAAGAAAAAGATTCAAAATAAAGGAAATATCACTAGCTATGAGCAAAAAGCTGAAGCAATGCTATCTTTGAAAGAGAAAGTCTTGCTATTGTATATAAGAAATTGTGAAAAATACCCAATAAAGTTTCTTCTTGGATTTCAGTAGTTGTTAAACCTCTTACACTTATATAGAATATGTTGCCTCATTTCAATAGGGTATAAACTGTACAGACAGAAAAATTCTTCTCTAGGAAAATATCTTAGTTAATACTCCCCAATAGGAGCATAATTGATAATAGTTCTAGTGGCTTTAGTGCAAAGAGAGTTAGAATTGCCAAAGTATTGAAGCTACAAACAACCTTTGATAGTCAATGGCTCAATAGAGTTTGATTTGTCATCAATTAATTCAAGGAAATTTTTTTCTTTTAGATCTGACACTCAGAAAGTCATTCTCCATTGTGTAATAGTAAAGTTGCAATTCTGCTTATTGCAAAAATCCCAGAACAATTTGCAGGAAAGAATTAGGGAAATGTCAAAATTCCTAGTATCTTTGTCTACTAAGAAGTGGAGCAGCTATTTTTCTTTACTAGGACAATTCTAGAAATCAATGTAATTATTACTATCTCTCTTGAAGAAATCTCTTAGTTTATAAGAAATAGCAGTGGAATGAATTTGGAATGAATGTAATGAGAAGTCAAAGATTTTCATAGCAGTGTGTAAGGAGTCTGTGATGACAACAATATGATTGATGATAGGACAACTAATAGCTTGGTTGATTTCATATCTGATTGCAAAGAGCTCAGCTTCCATGGTAGTTATGTTAACTGCATGATAAACTGTTTTGGTAACTGGCCTGTTGTATGAGTGGATGTGCGCTATAGAGGTAGTAACATTGTTTCTTATACTAGTGTCTGCAATGACAACTGAGGAGTGAGGGTTATTAAAAGCATTAATAATGGTATTGTCAAGAATGCATATATGATTTTCAATATTGTGAGTTTAGGCATGGAAGGAGAACTTGTCTGAATAAGAATCTATGAGTCTCTTTCCCAGAGAAAATTCTTCAATTAAAGGGAAAAAAGACAGAGAGAAATTTATTACACTTGTCTTCTATATTGATTAATGGACTGTATAAACAGGATTGCTACTTAGGCATCAGTTTATTGAAGAATAGGCAATGGTAGGTAATACAATCATTTGTACTCTCAGTATTGATGATCAACTTTATGATATGATTAAAGGAGAGTAAGAAACCCCTAAGGTGAAATCTTCCGTACAACTTCTTGAATTGGAGATGGATAGGTATTAAACTCAAAATAGCTTTAATACCTACTATAGAGAATATTCAAAAGGTACTGGATATCCAAAGAGCTACTCTCTACTGTATTTTCCTTAGAGTTCTAAGCAGATAATTAAGGAAGGCTTTCTTATAGTACCACAGTTGGAACCCATATAAAGCTATGGGAAGTGTACAGCTGATGTATAGTTATCTCTTTTGAAGAGGAATAAGACCCCTTGACAAGTTTCCCAGCATTTTCATATATTTAATAGTAGAGATGGCTCTATTCATGTAGAAGTCAATATAATAGCAAAATGTAAGTTTTTGGTTGAAAAAGAATCCTAGATATCACCATGTAGTTTTGGAGAGTAGTGTGGAACCCCCAAGTAGAGTAAGATATAAAGAGGGAGGATTGAATGCTCCATGCAATCTAGAAAAGTGAAACACTTTAGTTTTGCCATGTTCTACAACTAGTCCAAATCTCATAAAAAGAGTAAAAATTACATTGTAATTACAATAAAGGTTTGTATTAGACACAGAAATGGATTTGTGTTGAGTGATAAAGAGACCATCATCCACAAAAGAAAGAATTGAAATAGAAATTTTTAGATTTTTTATATGGTTTTTCAAAATATAAAAAATAGAGGAAAAATAAAGAGCAGAAAGAATAGGTGAAAGGGCTAATCCTTGACTAACTCCAACATCAACAGTATAGAAAGGAGAAGAAAAACTGTTGCATAGATACTTCGTTTTTCTACTGACTAGATAGTTCTTAAAGAAATTTGAGACTTTAGGATTAAAACCAGCTTTGGCTAAGATAAATAAAAGAAGCTGATAGTTGAGTGAGGGGAAGAATTACATGATGTCAAAAGCTAATGTGCTCATAGTAAGGTTCTTGATCTATCCTAATCTGATAAAATAAGTAAGAGCAATCCTTATATTAATAGTGGATCTGTACTTGAGTTGTTACAACTCAAAGACCTTAGAGTTGGTCAATGGGAAGAACCTTGTATTAGGTTAACACAAGAGAACTCGATAGAGAGCTCTGTACAAGATAGTCTACCTTATATACCTTGGACTCATGGTCCGTGCTAGCTATTTCTACCCTACCCTAAATAGCCATGTGTATACCATAAGGCCAATATATGTTTAACATGTTGTATGACATCATCCTTCCAGAACCTTCTACATCCTTCTTTACATCATGTGACTTGTGACCATGTCATCTGATGTGACCTGTCATGTGACAGTGTGATCTTTGTCACTTAACCCTATCCCTAGTTCTAAAAATAGAAAAATAGATCGAAAATGAAAAAAGAAAGTAAAATAAAAATGAAAGGGATAAAATAAAAATTAAGTCCATCTTCAGCAATCTTGACTTGAGTCCTTCTAATTAACATGGGTAAATAAAATTGTTAGATATCAATAGAAATTGTATTCTTTCTCCAATCATCTTCTTGAAAAGCTTGTCTGTGGTGTTAAACAGTACGATGGAGTAAAACACTTTAGGCAAGTCATACAAAATCTTGTTTGGCTTGGGAATGATGACTGTAAATGATGTTTTGAAGTGGGATAGCTAGTGTCCTAAGTCGATACATATATTAGCAATGTTAATTAACTTGTCAATGTACTCTTCATTCCTAATGATTTCCTTAAGATGCCTCCAAGACAGTTTATCTGGACCAGGAGTCAAAGTGTTGTTGTAACTTTCAATGGTGTTAAGAAGCTTCTTTCTTATAAAAGAAACCCATGTCTTCATTTCTTTATTGTAGATTTCTTTCAAAAGACTTGTATTAACTTGGCAATTTAGAGTGGAATTGAAGGACCTGTAAAGAGCTTCTTACAAATTGTCTAGTTTGATACAAGGTTGACCATTATATTGTATGGCTTCAGTAGCTGGAAGACTTTTCTTCTTGACCTAGTTTATGAGTTTTCAGGGACTATACTTTTTGTTTGCAATTTTGTCAATTTTCCCATCAAAGAAATTTCAAAACAAAATTTTCTTGACTATTCCTTTGAATCTTTTCCAGTCTTCAAGTTGCCTGGACTGTCTGTATATCTCTAAATCCCTTTAACAATTGTCGTTCCACTACTCTTTAGAGTGCTTGGTAATGTTCACAACCTTGGAATTTTTATGCCATATTCTGTCAATATTGTTGGTAAATGACTGAACAACAGATTTGAGAGTACCAATACTTAGTAAGGAGTTGGTGTTGAGGCTCTTGATTGAGTAGATAAGTTTATTGATGAAGTGGGATAGAAGGGGTATTCTCTCAATACTAGCTGGTTTGGTCGTATCCTTGACATTAGGCTTGCCACTTTTGACTAGTGTGGTCTTCAAGGTGTAATAATATGATATCTTCTGTCTAAAGGTGTTATTGGGGATGTCACAGACAAGCAAATATTATTCTGCATTGTAGAGAGTGGAAATGAATTTCCAAGCAGCTTTGTCTATATCTTATAACTCTTTGACATTATTTGACTTTGTTGTGTCAATTTTCTTGTTTTTGATATACTTGGCCATGTGAACAAAGAAGGTCTTGATATAGCTGCTATCAGATAGAAGATATTCTAAGAAGCCATAAAGAGAAATGTGATCAAAGTTACCATCACACAATTTAGGTTCCATAGGCTAATTGGAGTTGTATGGTAGTTGTATGTTGATGACATCATCATCACCAACATGTTGACCATTGTAGATGTTGCAGGCCAGTGTCTTATTTGAAGTATGTTAGGGCTCTTGGGAAAAAACAAGGTCAGTCACCATACTATTATGATTTTTTCCTTGGCTATTACTACTATAAGATAGCTAAGAGCTGTCAATGGGCTCCATGATTTCTTTGTCAGGAAGGTTGTTATTGATTACCATTCTCTCATGGTATAGTAAAGAAGTGTTACAAACTCAAAATCTTAGAGTTGGTTAAGAGAATAAACCTTGTATTGGATTAACACAAGAGAACTCAATAGAAAACTCTGTACAGGATTGTCTACCTTATATACAAATACCTAATAGTCCATGCAAGCTATTTCTAGCCTATTCTAAATGACCATGTGTACACCTTAAGGTCAATATGTATATTACATGTTGTATGACATCATCCTTCCAAAACCTTCTTGTTAAGTTCACAAATAGTGGACTTAGATTCTCTCTATTTTATTTTTCATTTTCATTTTTATTTTGTTTTATTTTCCTATTTTTCTATTTTTAGAACAGCTAGGGTCAGGGTTAGAAGTGATTGGTCACACTGTCACATCAGTCACAAATCTAATGGTGTGGTCATAACATCGGTCACGAGACTTGAGAGAACGAAGTAGAAGATTCTAGAACAAATAATGTCATACAACATGAATACCACATGTTGACCTCATGTTCTACATATGGTCATTTAGGGTAGGGTGCACAGTAGTGAGCACAGACCATCAGTAGTAATATAAAAAATAGACTAGTTTGTAAAGAGATCTCTATCGAGTTCTTTTATGTTACTCAATACAAGAGTTGTTCTATTGTCCAATTCTAAGGGCTTTAGTTCATAACACTTCTATGTCCTTCTATGTGTCATGTGACTTGTGATTGTGTCATCTGATGTGACCTGTTGTGTTTCTCTAACCCCAACCCTAGTTCTAAAAATAGAATAAAAGAAAATAAATCGAAAAGAAAATAGAAATAATAAAAGAAATAAGAAAAGTTTAAGTCCACTTCTTTCGTTCTTGACATTACTCCCCCTTCAAGGTTTCTCCTCTAGAAAAACTGACTTCTATTTTTGCCAGTTCCTCTCCAATTTCCTCAAATATTCTTCCTCAAACTTTCTATCGTCCCATCTGTATAACATCTTCACCGTAAATTTTCCTAGTAACTCCCCTCTTCTAAAATATCTCTCTTCTGCTATGTCTAGTTTTTCTTGTCTCCTCACTTTTGCATTCATTCTCCTCTCAAATTCCTCTAATACTTCCCTCACGTTTCCTAAGTCCTCTTTCTTTTCCCAGGTATCATGCTCTGTTATAAACCTCTTCTATTGCACTAAATACTTCCCCACTCCTCTTATTTTTCTTTTATTCAATATTTTTTCTATCTCCCACTCTTCGACTCCTTCTACTTCTATTGGTTTTCTTTTCTCCTTTTTCTGTCCCTCTACCTGCTCCTTATATCGTACTATTCAACTGATGTTCACAACCAAGTGGATTCTCATCGAGATTGGCAGCTATAATTTGACTGTATTGGTAGATACCACCTCCTCGATGGTGTATGAACCTATATATCAATCCACTAATTTCCTCACTGGTCTCTCTTTGAACACCAAGTCCTTGGTACTCAACAATACTCTATCTTCCTTTTTCCAATCTTTGGTTTCTTTCCTCCCTTTATCTGCCTGCCTCTTCATATCTTCTTATGCTTTCTTTAATGCTGTTCCTGCTTCTTCATGCATCTTCTTCATTCTTTCCACAAATTCCATTGCTTTCTCTATCTTTCCTCTCTTTTTTATATCTCTTCCCATTCTCAATTCTCTTCCATAGTTTGCCATGACAGGCGAAACCTTGGTTGTAGTGTGAACCTTGTTGTTCACTGCAAACTCTGCTGATGCCAACCATTCTGGCCAATCTTTCTGCCTATGATCTACAAAGAACCTCAAATACTGTTCCAACTCTTGGTTCATCCGTTCTGTCTACCTATCTGTCTGTGGGTGGAATGCTATCGATAACCTCGTTTCTATCCCTAACATCTTATTCAACTCTCTCATCAACTTCACTACAAATTGAGGCCCTCTATCCAATACTACACTCTCCAGCAATCTGTGCAACTTCCACACGTTATCCCTAAATAGTCTCGCTAGTCCTTCTGCCAACGTTCTCTCTGTAGTTGCCACAAAATGTGTCATCTTAGACAACCTATCGCAGACCACTAGGATCACATCTTTCCCAGCTACTACTGGTAACTTCATGATGAAATCTACTGTTAGATGAGTCTATGGTTTCTCCGGTACCTTGCTCAGCTTCAACTTCCCTACTACTTCTTCTGTCCTATTCTTCATTCTCTGACACAAGTCGCACTCCTCTACATATCTTCCTACATCTCTCGTTACTCCCGGCCACCAGTAATTTCTTGTCACCAATTCTATGGTCTTCCATTATCCTTCATGTCCTGCTACCAGCACATCATGATGTAGCCAGATTATCTCTGTTCTCAGCTCCACATCCTTTGGTATGTATATTTTTCCTTTCTTTAACACCGATTCTCCCTCTATTTTCCACTCCTCTTCTCTTAGCTCCCTTACTCTCACCTTTTTCATCTCTTCTACTATTCTAACTACCTCCTCGTCCTTACTTCTAGTCTTTTTTATCTTTTCTACTATATCTACCTTGGATCCTTTTATTACTACTTCTTCTAAACTACAAATCCAATTGTTCTTTATAAATATTTGATTGTCATTGTCTTTTTTGTTGTGGCAACCACTTATCACAATGACAAATGATCACACAAGCGAGTAAATCTCAAAAGTGGATATAATGTGGATAGTTCACAAGAAAACTCGACAAGGAATCTCTGCTAAATTAGAGTCCTATATATACAGAATACACATGGTCCATACTACATTCTTATGTCTGCCTCATTTCTTACTCAAGGCCACTATATTGCATATATGTGTCCTGACGTCATCTTCCAAATCCTTCTACTATGTTCTAGGCCTATGACGTCACCTCATGTGACATGTCATGTGACTGTGATGTCATGTGCCTCTTCATCATCACTAAAGAGAAAAATAAATTCAAAAGAAAAGAAATATAAAATCAAGAAAAATAAATAAAAGAAAAAGAAAAAAAAAAGTTAGTGTTCAAAGCATTCCATAATATTTTTCTACTTTTACTTTCCAGTCCAAATGCCTACTAAGTCCATCTGCCTTTCCCATTTTTGTTCCTGGAACATGTTTCAGAGTGAAGTCAAATCTCGACAGGTAAAGTACCTATCAGGCTTGTCTGCGATTCAACTTCTGCACCTTCATGAAGTATTCCAGGTTCTTGTGATCTGTCCAGATCTCGAACTTGAAATGTGCACCTTCCAACAAATGTCTCCAGTTTTCTAACTCTCTTATAATTACCAACATTTTCTTATCACGTATCTCGTAATTTCTCTCCGTCTCATTCAATAACTTGGATAAAAATGCCACCAGTCTTCATAATTTGTCTTCACACTCCATTGATAATACTCCTCCCATAGTATAGTCTAATGCATCCACTTCCATTCTCATTTTTTTTATCTAAATCTGGTATTGCTAACACCAGTTCTTTTGTAACCCTCTCCTTCAACTCTCTAAACGCCTTTTCTTGTTTTCCTGTCCAGTCCCACTTCTGGTCCTTCTTGACCATATCGTTATAAGATCTAGCTATGAATGCAAAACCCTTAATGAATCAATGATAATAGTTCACCAATCCTAAAAACTTCTGCACATCCTTGACACACTTGGATGTCAGCTAGTCTAAAACACCTTTCACTTTTTCTTCTTCCATCTTTATTCCCTCTGGTCCTATGACAACTCCTAGAAACCCTACTTCCTTAACCTTCCATTTACACTTCTCCAGTTTCACATACAAGTTATTCTCCTCCAACCTTTTTATTATTTCCGCCACTATTTCATCATGCCCTTCCTCTGTCTCAGTCCCTACTATTACATCATCTATGAAAGCCGCTACCTTGCCCATATTAATCAAATTCCTAAGTAACTCATTCATCATCACTTGGAAGGTCACTAGTGAGTTGGTTAATCCAAAGAACATGACTGTGGGTTCAAATGACCTCTCAGGCATTGTGAATGCTGCCTTTCACTCATCTCCCTCCTTTATCCATACATTATTATAACCCCATCTTAAGTCTATTTTTGTAAATACTTTTTTCATACCAATATTTTCTACTACATCCAATATCAAGGATAAAGGATAATTGTTCTTAATCGTCCATTCATTTAAATATCTATAGTCTTGGACCATCCTCTTTTTACCATCCTTCTTTTCTATGAAAAACACCGGTGCCGTTTGAGGCGACTTCGAGGGTCTGATACACCCTTTCCTCAATTGTTCTTGTATGAACTCGTGCACCTCCTCTCTCTCTTCCCTTGATAATGGGTACACCTTTCCCTTCCTCGGCATGAATCCTTCCTTCATATCAATTACATGATCCCAGATTTTCCATGTAGGCATTCTCTCCGACTGTTTCTTGCTGAATACCTTAATCCACCTGTGAAATTGTTCTGGAACTAGCTTCTTGGCCTCTGCCTCTGATTTTGCTGCCTCTTCTTCCTCATTCCAAATTTCCCATTCTTTAGCCACTCTCTTTACCTCCATTGTCCTCTCTCTCTTCAGTTTTCTTTTCTTTTGTTTTTCTGTTTTTTCTTCTCTCTTCTTCCCTTCTTCTTCCTTTGCCTCTTCCTCTTTTTGTTTTTGCCATTCCAGTTTTCTCTGCTTTGGTCTCTACTGCTTCCCACATTCCTCTAAACACCTCGTCATCTTAACTTCCCCTGTCCTCCAGTCTATTTCGGAATTATGGCAAGCTAGCCAGGGCATTCCCAAGATTACTGTCCACTTCTGTCCTCCAATTACATCTATCTCCTATCAAGTTCACAAATGATGGACTTAGTTTTTCTCTATTTTATTGTTCATTTTCATTTTTATTTTGTTTTATTTTCTTATTTTTCTATTTTTAGAACATAGGGTTACAGTTAAATCACAAGACATAAAGAATGAAGTAGAAGGATCTAGAACAAATAATGTCATACAACATGAACACCACATGTTGGCCTCATGTACTACACATGGTTGTTTAGGGTAGGTTGCACAGTAGTGAGCATGGACCATTGGTAGTAGTATATAAGGTAGATTAGTTTGTAGAGAGATCTCTATTGAGTTCTCTTGTGTTACTCAATACAA
>Ga0157359_1000925_pt1 | contig 11458 bp, 5 predicted proteins | sample AttcapACBM3_FD_111482 | JGI IMG/M metagenome (GOLD analysis project Ga0157359, IMG submission 111482) | Fungus gardens microbial communities from leaf cutter ant in Botucatu, State of São Paulo, Brazil - Atta capiguara ACBM3 | ecosystem: Host-associated > Fungi > Mycelium > Unclassified ...
AAGAGAACTCTGTACAGGATTATCTATCTTATATACTAAAAGTCTATGGTTTGTGCTCTACTACTTTAGACTACCCTAAATGACCATATGTTTATCTTAATGTCAAAGCTAAAGACAATAGACTCTAATTATTTTCATTTTTCCTTTTCATTTCTATTTTCTTTTTGATTTACTTTCCTTTATTCTATTTTTAGAACCAGGGTTAGGGTTAAAGTGACAAGATCACACATCAGTCACATCACATGACATAGTCACAAGTCACAAGATGCATGGAAGGAAGTAGAAAGTTCTAGAAAGATGATGTCATACAATATGCACAATACATGTTAGCTTTAAGATATACATATGGCTGTTTAGGGTAGAGTAGAAATAGCTAGCATAGACCATGAGTCCTAGGTATATAAGGTAGACAATCTTGTACAGAGCTCTCTATTGAGTTCTCTTGTGTTGACCCAATACAAGATTCTTATTGACCAGCTCTAAAATCTTTGAGTTGTAATACTTAAGGTTAACATATATTTAATATACTGTATGACATCATCCTTCCAAAATCTTCTATATCCTTCTATTGTTACCACATGACTTGTGACCATGTTATGTGACATGTGATACCACTGTCACACTAAACTCTAACCCTAAGTTCAGAAGATAAAAATAAAAGAAGAGAAAAGTAAAGTAAAGTAAAGTAAAGTAAAGTAAAAGATATTAGAAAAAACTCAAGTCTAAGCTTCACAACTCTAATACTGAGCCTTTGTTAAAGGTGACATGAGAAGAAATACTATGTTTAGGAAATATATAGAGAGTAAAGAGATGTGATGGTGTCATAGGCAAAAATGAAGATTGTCTGCTTAGTAAGCTAGTTGACTATAACTAAGATAGTGTCAAATCTAGGAAATGATGGGTGTTTCTCGATAAAGTCCATAGAAAGGGAATTTCATAGTCATTCAGAAATAGAAAGTTGTTTGAGAGATCTATAGGGCTTGTGACATTGTAGCTTGGATCACATACAATACAAGACTTGCAGAATTGTTGTACATCAGCATAGAGACTAAACCAGAAATATCCATGACAAACTAATTCTAGTGTTTTGTTTTGATTGAAGTGTCTGGTAAGGATGTGATCATGATTATACTGGAAAACACATGTGCAGAGATTACCAGCAGATGGTACATAGATTATGTTGTCAAGAAGAAGAAGACTATTAGGGTCTATAGACCATTGGCCATCTGTGGAGGTATATTTTGTAGCAATTGGGTTACTAGGGAGAGCTGAAAGAATGTCTCAGTATAGAGTGTCCAGATCAATAACTATAGCTATATGAAGAGAGAGAAAGAGAAGAATAGTAACTTGTATGGAGGCTGCAAGTTGTTCTTGAGTAAAGATTGATTTGAAGTCATGAAGGTTGACTGTAGCATAGCCAGTATTTCCTCCTTTAGGATAGATGTCCCACTGTCTAGTGAGAGCATTTAGTTTGGTACCAGGACAACTAGAATAGAACCTAATGACAAGATTGAACTGAGGGAGATACTTGGACCACCATACTTGCCTCTAGATCAACACCTTGGTAGTCAAAAAGTACTCAAGGTTTTTATGATTCATAACAACATCAATGGAATAGACTGGATTCTCCAGATAGTATTGCTATATTTTAAAAGCTTCAAAGATGACAAGTAATTCCTTGTTATGTATGTCATAGTTTAACTTTACTACACTTTTACTGCAAGAGTGAAAGATAACCAGATGAACTTCATTTTCTTCATTCACAATGGAAAGAATTCCAGCAAGAGTATAGTCTGAAGTATTAGTTTCTACAATGAGTTGAGCATTAGGAATCCAATGAGTGAGAATGGGAGCAGAGGTGAATACCTACTTGAGTGAGTTGAAAGCATCACAATAGGATGAATTGAACTTCTAGGGAATATCCTTCCAGGTGAGGCATGTTAATGGAATGATAATGTCTAAGTAGTTGAAGATGAACTGGTAATAGAAATTAGCAAAATCTAAGAAGAATTGAATATTCTTGATTTTTTTGGCTCTGGCCATTCTTGAATAATTTTGACTTTGTCATTAGATATGGTGAGGCCAGAAGAAGAAAGGATATATCCCAGATACTATACTGACTCAGAGTGAAATTCATATTTCTCTGCTTTGGCATAAAGCCTTGTGGAGATGCTTGAGTACTTCTTTAACATGCTGATGGTATTTGGACATGTTGTTTGAGTAGATGAGTATATCATTCAGATAGACCATAATACAGACATTCAAAAGATTAGAGAAAATGTTATTCATGAATCACTGAAAGGCTGTGAGAGTATTGGTAAGACCAAAGAGTATTACAGATCACTTGAATGATCTGTAATGTGTTCTAAAAGCAGTCTTCCATTTGTCACCATTGGTGATGTGAACTAAGTGGTAAGTATAGTAAAGATATATCTTTGTATATACTTAAGCTTTGTGAGATGAGTCCAGCAGATCAGAGATTAAAGGAAGTGAATAGTAATCCTTTTTAGAAATGTGGTTAAGACTGCAGAAGTTGACACAAAGGTATAGTGAACCATCTTTCTTCTTGACAAATAAGACTAGTGTACTATGTAGAGAGAAAGTTGGTCAGATAAAACTTATATTAAGGTTTTTCTCAATGAATTCCTTGAGAGCTTCTTGTTTAGATGCTGAAAGAGAGTATATAGGGCCAACCAGAGGTTAAACACTTTCTTCTAGATTGATTTGGAGGTCATAAGAATAATGAGAGACAAGGACTTCAGTTTTGGTTTTACTGAAAACATTGGTGAATTTGTGATACTCAGAAGGGACATTGGAAAGATCAGAAGGCTCCACAAGTTTTGCAGAATTAGTCTGAATGTTCAAAGAGTAAATACAAAGTTCAAAGTTGCTAAAGCCCAGAAGTTTTGATACTAGCAAGAATGCTACAGTACTAATAATAGTGATGTTGGGTTGCTCAGAAATAGACATGGAGATCTCAGATGCAGATATAGAAACTGCAAAGTCTGATGATTGCAGAGAGATGTCAGGAAATAACAGAAATACCAATAGTTTAGTAGATAGAATTGCTCAGAAGCAATAGCAGACTTAGGAGTCTAATAAGACTGTTAAGTGTAGTTTACACTGGGGGTAAAAGTCTATGGGGTTTGCTTAGAGATATGTGAACTTGTAGAATGACCTTAGCTTTAGCTTATATGCTGTGCCATCTGACTGCTATATAATTGCAACTTCAGATGAAAGGAAGAAGTCCAAGATGGTGTGAGTACTGGTTGGTATGTTGCTGTTGAACATCAGTGATTAAGTTCAATAAAAGTTATCTTCATAGATTACCAGACTAGTAAATTATAGTGTAACTACTAGTCTTATATACAAGTTAGAACTATAGGAGATACTCAAGGTTTCAGTGGTGAGACACTGATAGGAGTAAGAACTTTGCCATAGGAGACTGAGTCAGATAGGAGTATTCTTGTCATGGAAGATGGGATAGCTAGATTATTACATTACTATTATAAGAGGGTGTTGCAAGAAAGGTGGCAATTATGGAAGATAAGCTTGTATAATAGAGGTTGAGAAAGCAGTATCACTATGGAGATGTATTTTCTGGATGGGTAAACTTAGTATATGACATTAGAATAGACTAAACATACATCTTTGTCAAAGTTGAAGATGGTAAACTCTATTTATTTTTATTTCTTTTCCATTTATTTTATTTTGAACTTAGAGTTAGTATAATGTCATACATAACTGTTACAAACTATATAGTACACATATTCTTTAAAGTAGGCTAGGTTTAGTATAGCATAAACTATTAGCCAAGTATATATAAGATAGACACTTTGTACTTGGAACTCCATCAAGTTCTCTTGTATAAATCTAATACAGGGTTCTTTTGTTGGCTTACTCTAAGTCTTTAATTGTAACAATCTTGACATTATTCTTCTAGCCTTTTCTCTTAGAGTTTAGGCTTATAATATAAAATGTTATATTAAGTGTCATGTAACTGCAGTCACATGTCTCTTCATTATTCAAGAAATAAAAGAAAGAGAAAATAAAATAAAAATAAAAATAAAATAAAATAAAATAGATAAAAAAAAAAAGAAAATTAAGATAAAATATAAGAGTTCAAGTATACCATGACATAGTCCTCATCAATCTCATGGAGTCCTAAATGACAACTCATGCAATGCCCAACAACCTAAAACATATGCAACAATAAAGTATTATTAAATTTACACTTCTATACTTAAAAATACTAGCTACTATATACTATTTCTCAATTTGATAATTAACTTGGACTTGTACCATACTTGTCTTAAAGTTCTTTTCAGTTTCTATTATCCATAAATTATAACTGCATAATGAATAGGTTAGGTATAATATTATTGTTATAGACCTAAGTCCTAAGAATTGGACAAAAGAATAACTCTTATATAGGAGTAATACAAGAGAACTCAATAGAGATCCCTTTACAAACCAGTCTACCTTATATACTACTATTGATAGTCCATGCTAACTACTGTGCACCCTACCCTAAAGGACCATGTGTAGAACATGAGGTCAACATGTGGTATCCATGTTGTATGACATCATTTATTCTAGAACCTTCTACTTTGTTCTATGCATCTCATGACTTGTGACCATTACTAACCTTAACCCTATGTTCTAAAAATAGAAAAGTAAGGAAGCGAAATGAAAATGAGAATAAAATAAAGAAAAACTAAGTCTACTATTTGTGAACTTGACACTCATAAACTGGGTCAAAAGTCATAAACTCCTAGCTATTGAAGCATTGTGCTTCAATGGCCAACTATATATAGAATTGGATGATCTTTGGTAAGTACTTTACCAATTATTCAACTTAGCTCAAGATTGTCAAATCAACATTAATATTTTAGATGAAATTCCATCCAAGCCAATATCAGAGTAGATGTTATTCTTAAAAGATGTGTTCAAAAGTATTATTGTTAATTGTAGTGATTTGTTGATACCAAGACCAGATAGAGCCTCATAAAAATATATCAAATACATTATCAATGACAACTTATATTTAGATATTATCATCAACATTGCCAATATCTATATAAATTTAGGATACTAGCCATCTCATTTCAAAATGTCATCTTTCATTATTATCCCAAATCTAACAAGGCATCTCATGACTCTTCTAAGTGTTTTCATCCTATTCTTCTCTTCAACACATTGGAAAAATTAATTGAAAAAGCTATTAGAGAAATGTTGTAGCAACCACTTATCACAATAACAAATGATAGCATAAGTGAGTAAATCTCAAAGTGGATATAATGTGGGAAGTTCACAAGAGAACTCAACAGGGAACCACAACAGTATTTTACTGACTATTTATATAAAGTATCTATAGTCTGTGCTATGACTGTGCATCATCCTACTCTAATGTCCATGCCCTGTTCTTATGTCTATTACTCATGTACTATGCATCTTTCTCAAGGCCAGCATGCCATATACATGTGTCTTGACATCATACTCTTTAATCTCTGTTATACATGCATGCACCATGTATACACTATGAGGAACCCATGTCCCTTGACATCATTCTAACCCTAGACTCTTTCCAATTCTTTTAGACCCTAAGTCCTTCTAGACCACTCTAGACTCCTCTAGGCCTATGACATCATGTCATGTGACTTCCTAGTCATGTGCCCTTTCTCTCATTGTAGACTAATAATAATAATACTACTATATCTTATCTCTATCCTAACCCTAATCCTAAAGTCTGTCCACACTTTCATTTTATAACAAGAAAGAATACAGTTTCAAGAAACTTTATTCATTCTAATTAACTCAAAAGACTCAAATAATGCTTTACCACTGATGCAGATAACTTCTTAACCCATCTAATTTGCTCAGATTAAGTAAAAATGTTCAAATGAGTACTTTGGCATTTAATATTGCTCAATTCTTTCTATCACTTAATCATCAACTTATTCTCCTAATTTTTAACAAGGCTGGGTTTGATTCATGTATTTCTTCATTCTTTTCTGATTATCTAATTGGTCTGAAAACTCAATATCTTTGGAATAGGTTTTCTTTATCTTTTTTTAATGTGGATATAGGTATAGATCAAGGTTCTGCCTCATTCTATCAGCTTTTTATTTATCTTCTATTTTTCATATTTTTGAAAAAAGAGAGAAAAATCTAAAAATTCCAGTTTTATTTCTTTTGTTTGTAAATAATAGACTTTTGATACCATAGAAGAAAGTTTTTGAAAAAATTAATTTGTTTTTCTTTTGTAGTTACAATATTATTTCCTTATTCTTTGGATAGTTTGTACTTGTAATCAAATATGGAAAACTGAAGTCTTTCATTTTCCAGATTGCATAGTGTATTCAATCCTCTCTCCTTAAATCTTAGTCTTTTACCCCAAAGATTCTTGACAATATATGAAAATACTCAGAAATTTGATGTATGAACTTCTTTTATATCATAAACAACTTCTTTATAGAACATGTGTTCTTCCTATCATCCTTTATGGCTTTACACTTTGACATTACAACAAAGCATCACTTTCATATCTATTAAACAAACTTAACAAAATATAACATTGAACAGCCTTATAGATTCTAGGCATATTTAACACTTCATCTACCATGAGAATTGAGACTATAACAGGTTTAATTTCAATATATCTTCACCTTAGAAAGCTAAGTCATTATAATCAATTATGAATAGCCACTCTTTCTCACAACCACACTATTAAATTACTACTCAAAAAAGACATGTTTCTCTTTCAAAGTCTCATCATCTATCATTAGAGAACATGACCTCCAAACAACAATACAAAATCAAGAGTTCTGTTAGTGATGCCAACTCTCAGCTAAATAGAATTTTTACATCTTTTGATTTTCTAAACAATAAATTTTGTCCAGGATCCAGACTAATTGATTCTTTCTCTAGTTATTTTTTATTTCATGAAGCAGATTATCACTTTAATAATAAAAGAGCTTACTGCTACAAAATCAATGAATATTGTGGTAACCACTAGTCACAAAGACTAATAATAACACAAGTAATAAATCTGTTAGTAGGATATCTATGTGGAGATCACAAGAAAACTCAACAAGGAGTCTCCAATGTATTACTACCCTATTTATACTATAGATACATGGTTCATGCTAACAATAAATAACCCTATCCTAATGTCCATATGTAGTCTATGTGTCAACCTTATATTTTCTATAAGGATACCATACTATATACATATGCTCTAATATCATCCTTCTAATCTATTCTTCTCAAAGTCTAGGCTTATGACCTTACATCATGTCATGTGACTGCAGTCACATGGCTCTTCATTGTCAAAAATAAAAGAAAAAGAAAAAGAAAAGAAAAGTTAAATCAAGAAAAATAAATAAAAGCAAAATAAAATTGTTAGTGTCCCAGCATACCATAATAGTACCACTCTTAAGGTTCCATCTCCAGAGGAACTTGCCTTCCCTTCTCCTATTTTCTTCCCTTTCTATCTTACCTAATTTTTCTCTAACTTCTTCAAATATTCATCCTCAAACTTGTTATCATTCCACTCAAACAAAATTCTCACCATATACTTCCTTGGTAACTCACTCCTCTTAAACTTCTCTGCCTCTGAATTCAGCTCTACTTTGGTCACCCTCTGTTTTCCCTTCTTCTTTTCTATTCATTGTATTTCTTCTTCTCAAATTTTTTTAACAAATACATCATATTCTTCAAATTTTCTAATCTCTCTCAAGTGTCTTCCTCTGCCATATAACCCTTACATCCCACTAGATACTTTGGTTTCCCCCTCCTCTCTTTTCTATCCAAAATCTTTTCTACTTCATACTCTTTCTCTCTCTCTATCTCTACTAGAGGAGGTAAAATCTTCTTCTGTTATTCTTCTCACATTAACCACCAGGTGTATTTTTAACAACACCAGTAACTCTAACTCTATCACATTCTCTGATATAATTTTCTTGATCACATAAGGTCCAATATATTTCTCCATCAGCTTCTTTGTTACTTTCTTCATCAACTCCATTGGAAAGTCCTTCATACTTATCAACACCTTATCTCCTACTCTATACTCTTCTGCTTCCTTTCTATTCCTATCCACATATCTCTTCATCTCTTTCTGTGATTTTACTAATACCACTTTTGCCTTCTTATGTCTATCCTTCATCTCCTTTACAAATTCTTTTGCTTTCACATGCTTTCACTTTTTTCAAATATCAAAGCCTATTCTTGGTTCTCTCTCATAATTGACTTTAAATGGTAATGACTTTGTTGCTGTATGTATTTTGTTGTTGAAGGCAAACTTTGCAGTTACCAACCATTCTGACCAATTGTTTTGTCTATGATCAACATACATTTGTAAGTACTACTCCAGCTCTTGATTTGTCCTCTCCATCTATCTATCTGTCTGTCTGTGATAAGCCATAGATAGCTTTGTTTCTATCCTCAACATTTCATTCAATTCTTTCATCAACCCCACCACAGACTGAGATTCTCTATCTAATATCATACTCTCTAACAATCTATGCAACTTTCACATATTATCTCTAAACAACCTTGCCAAACCTTCTGCCATTATTTTTTCTATTATTGCTATAAAGTATAACATTTTTGAAAACCTATTACATACTATCTGTCAGAAATGTGAAGCTTGGATGCTAGCTTTTTCATTTAACATTTCCTTTTTATGATTTCTTCTTTTTTTATTTCTTTTAAGATATTTTTCTATTTCTTGAACCTAGGATTAGGGTTAGGGAGACAAGATTATGCTGTCATACACCAGTCACATCAGATGACATGATCATAAGTTATGAGGTCACAGAGAAGAATGTAGAAGGTTCTAGATAGATAATGTCATAACAACATGTAGTACATATATTGGTCTTAAGGCAAACACATAGTCTTTAGAGTAGGCTAGAAAAGTAGTAGCACAGACCATCATAGTTTAGTATATAAGGTAGACATTTCTATATAAAGTTCTCTATTGAGTTCTCTTGTATTAACCTAATACAAGGTTCATTTGCTTGTCCAACTCTAATGACTTGAGTTTGTAACACTACCAAAATCAAATCATAGCCTTTAGATACTAGTAACTTTAAAATAAAATTCAAGTCTCTCTAGTATCTCATTAGGTCTTAATTTTCCTGCTGACATTTCTGCTCTATTCTTTATTCTCTGGTATTGATTACATTCCTCTATATATTGCTTCATGTCAGAGTTTAAGACAATAGACTCTAAATATTTTCTTTTATTTTATTTTCTATTTTGGAAACTTAGAGTTTAGCATAACATTATAGTTACACTGTCACAAACTGTCACACCACATGACTTGGTGTCACACATCAGTCACATATCACATGATGCTGTCATAGTTATATGGTCACATGTCACATAGAAAGGATATAGAAGGTTTTGGAAGAATGATATCATATAGTATAAATAACATATGTTAACTTTAAGGAGAATACATGGTTATTTAGGATAGACTAGAAGTAGAATAACATAGACCATAGGGTTTTAGTATATAAGGTAGACAATCCTGTACAGAGTTCTCTATTAAGTTCTCTTATGTTAACTCTAATACAAAATTCCTCTTATTGACCAACTTTGAGGTCTTTGAGTCATAACACTTTATCTTCTTTATAACTCCTGGCCACCAATAATTTCTAGTGACCAATTCTACTGTCTTTCATTGTCCTCTATATCCTGCTATCAGCATATCATGATAAAGCTAAATAATCTCCAGTTTTAACTTATTGTTCTTGTTATGAGATGCTTTGGACATGGACACTAACAATTTTTATTTTATTTTCTTTTATTTTTCTGATTTTATATTTTGTTTTCTTTTTCTTTTTCTTTTTCTTTTGGATCATGAAAAGGCACATGACATCACGGTCACATAATAGGTCACATAATATGACATCATAGGCCTAGAATGTGGGAGAAAGATCTAGAAGATGATGTCAGGGCACATATATACAACATGGTAGCCTTGAGTAGAGAATGAGACAGACATGAGGTTGTAGCATAGACATAAGGGTAGGCATAATTATTAGTAGCACAGACTATGTGTACTTTGTATATATAGGACTCTAATTTAGCAGAGACTCCTTGTTGAGTTCTCTTGTGAAATTCCCATATTATATCTGATCTAAGAGATTTACTTGTTTGTGCTGTCATTTGTTATTATGATAAGTGATTGCTACAACAGTTCTTTAGTACATATATTTTTTCTTATTTTAACACTAAATTATTACAATTAACTGTCTCATGTACTTAGCATGGACTAGGGTACAGAGCAATGATGATATAATCAGCTGCACTGAAGTAGTCTCAGTTAGCACCTCATATAGTAAGTGTTATGTTCTTGTTCTATCCTCATGTCTTATGACTTAATTGTCTTGTGTACAATGGACCTTTTTCTCATTGTTACTTTGTATATATAGTGTAGGCATACTTCTGTATTCTTATGCTTTACCAATTGCACAATTTCCTTTTCTTACTCTCAAACCTTTGTCTAAGTGCGATCTGAGCTCCAAGCTAAGGTCATAATATTTGGTAAAGCATTGATAAGCTCACCTTACAAGAGAGGTGTATAGTGGTTAATCCATGAACAAAATTAGGCAAAATTATAGCCAGACAATAAACAAAACATGTGTGGTGTAGACTATAAAGAAGAACCAAGATGAGTTCTAGAAGAATAGATGACATAGAGGTACTGTTAGAATAACTAGGATCTTTACAGATCACAACTGAAACTTCAGATGAAACAACAGAACAATCAGACAAAGTAATATTTATAGCACCAGTACAAGTGACAACAAACACCAATAAATAGGCTGTCATGCCTAAGAATATGGTCCCAGATCCAGAATGGTTCAATGGAGATAGGATAAAATTCAAAGACTGGTGGAGGGGAATGAGATTATTCCTCAAAAACAACAGGGTCATAAAGACCGATAATAGGATTATAGCAATCCTGGCATGCCTCAGAGGAGATGTAGCAAGTATATATATACAGAAGAAGCTTAACAAGCTAGACAAAGAATTGAAAATCCAGGATTGGGAGGAATTTGTTAAAGAAATCAAGATAATGTTTAGTAACAAGACAAAGACAGCAGATGCTGAATGGAAGATCAAATCTCTCAAACAAGGGAAACAGAACACAGCAGACTTTATAATAGAGTTAGAGGGCTTAGCCATGAAAATAGATATAAATGAGCTACATGTCATCTTTTTATTAAAGAAGAATGTATAATAAGACATGTTATGAACTTATTCCTTAAGGTTGGAAGTAAGAACAACTCTTGTATTAGAGAAACACAAGAGAACTCAATAGAGAACCCTTCTACAAACTAGTCTACCTTATATAGTTCTACAGATAGTCTATGCTAACTACTATGCACCCTACCTAAACAACCATGTGTAGTCTATGAGGCCAACATATAGTGTCTAT
>Ga0157359_1000927_pt1 | contig 11451 bp, 11 predicted proteins | sample AttcapACBM3_FD_111482 | JGI IMG/M metagenome (GOLD analysis project Ga0157359, IMG submission 111482) | Fungus gardens microbial communities from leaf cutter ant in Botucatu, State of São Paulo, Brazil - Atta capiguara ACBM3 | ecosystem: Host-associated > Fungi > Mycelium > Unclassified ...
AGGGTTATTTATTGCTAGCACAGACTATAAGACTTTTGTATAAATAGTATAGAAATGTAGCAGAGACTCCTTGTTGAGTTCTCTTGTGATTCTCACATAGATATCCTACTAAGAGATTTATTGTTTGTGTTACTATTGGTCTTTGTGACTAGTAGTTGCCACAACAGAATTGCTGTGGAGATGTTATTAGATAGTGGGGCCATAGGATTAGTAATAAGTTTAGAGTTTGCAAAAAGAAATAAGTTTAAGAAGAAGAAGTTAGAGAGACTAATATATAGAGAATATAAGGAGAGAATAGAAATAGATGTGATAAAAGAACAAAATTGAAGTGTGATATTAGAGATGCTGTAGCTAGAATGCTATAATCTAGAAATTGATTGGAAGACTAGAAAGATGAAAATAATGAAATGTCCAGATGAGTATAGAAAGTAATAGAAGACAAAGCAGATAAAGCTAGGATAACAAAAGTAGAAGAAGAAGAAATAGAAGAAAGAGAAAGTATAAAGAAAAAGAAGAAAAGAGTTTAGAAAGTCAATGATAGAGGAAAAAATGGAAATAGAAAGAATAGTGAAAAAAAAGCAAGAAGAGAAAGATTTGATAGAGATTAGAATGGTGGAGAAAATAGTTCCTAAAAGGCTCCATAAGTACTTAAAGGTTTGTTCCAAAAAAAAGAAAGATATATCTATTGTTAAGAATAGAGAGAGAAGGTACATGAGTTCTTGAAGGATCAGTTGAGAAAGGAGTATATTTGACCATTAAAATCACTACAAATATTACTAGTGTTCTTTGTGCTAAAAAAAGATAGAAAGAAGAGAATGCTGCTATTATGACTTAAGACTTATAGAGTAAAGTCACAAGAAGAACCTTATATTAAGGTTAACACAAAAGAACTCAATGAAGTTCTAAGTATAAAGTCATCTACCTTATATACACTAGACTAATAGTCTATGCTATATTAAATCTAGTCTATTCTAAAGACTATATGTACTATATGCTGTTAATATGTGGGTTGACATTATTATTCCAAAACTTTCTATAATATTCTTTGTAATATGTGATTATGTAACTGAGACTTGTGACCAATGTGTGATAATTTGTTACAGTCATATATAACATTATACTAAACTCTAACTATAAGTCTAAAAATAAGAAAATAAATAAAATAAAAAAATAAAATAAAATAAAAGTAAGAAATAAATTAAAAGTAAACAGAGTTTACTGTCTTCAACTCTGATATTACCCTCTCTTCAAGGTTTCTCCTCTAAAGAAACTAACTTCTAGTTTTGCCAGTTTTTCTCCAACTTTTTCAAATATTCTTTTTCAAACTTTCCATCATTCTATCTATACAATATCTTTGCTGTATATTTTTATAGCAACTCTTCTTTTCTAAAGTCTCTTTTTTCTGCTCTATCCAACTTCTCTTATCATCTTACTTCTGTATTCATCCTTCTTTCAAACTCTACTATCACTTCTTTTACATTCTCTAAGTCTTCTTCTCTTTTCCAAGTATTATGTTCTGCTATAAACCTCTTCTATTTTACCAAAAACTTCATAACTTCCCTTATTTTTCTTTTATTTAGAATTTTCTTAACCTTCCATTCTTTAACTCTATCTACTTTTACTAGCTTTACTTCTTTTGCCTTTTATTTCTCCACTTGTTCTCTATATTGTACTACTTAACTAATATTTACTACTATATGAATCTTTATTGAAGTCAGCAACCATAATTTGATTGCATTGATAGAGACTATCTTGTCAATAATATTATAGACCAACATATTAATCTACTAGTTTTCTTGCTAGTCTTTCTTTGAACACCAAATCTTTCATACTCAATATTATCTTATTGCTCTTCTTCCATTCTTTTACTTCCATTCTTTCTCTGTCTACCTGTCATTTCATTTCTTCTTGCACTTTTCTTAATGCCACTCCAGCTTCCTCCTATACTTTTTTCATTCTCTTAGCAAACTCTGTTACCTTTTCTACTTTGCCCTTTCTTCTGATATCTGTTCTCATTCTTAACTCTCTACTATAATTTGCCATAAATAGAGCTACCTTAGTTGCTGGATGTGTCTTGTTATTTACTGCAAACTCTGTCATTACTAACTATTTGGACCAATCATTTTGTCTATGATTGATAAAGAACCATAAATACTATTCTAATTCCTAGTTTATTCACTCTGTCTGACTATCTGTTTGAGACCAGTAGCATTTCTCTCAAAATCTCTAAATACTACTGGTCTCCATTATCTATTCTTACATTCTATAGATAATACACTACCTGTTACATAGTCTGATGTATTAACTTTCATCCTTATTTTTTTATCAAGTTCAGTACTACTAACACTAGTTCTTTTGTAAACTTATTCTCTAACTTCTTAAATGTCTCTTCCTATCTTTCTGTCTACTTCTACTTCTGATCCTTCTTTACCAAATCATGTAAGTGTCTAGCTATCACTATGAAGTCTTCAGTTTATATAAACTGCCAATAATAATTCACTAGTTCCAAAAACTTTTGTACATCTTTAACTCCTTTTAGAGTCAGCCAGTTAAATACTCCTTTTACTTTTACTTCCTCTTCCTCCATCTTAATCTCCTCCAGTCTAATTACTACTCCTAAAAACTCTATCTTCTTAACCTTCCACTTGCATTTTTCTAGTTTTATATATAAGTTATTCTCTGCTAACATCTTCACTACTTCTTTCACTATCTCATCATATCCTTCCTCTTCTTCCATTTCCACAATTACATCATAAATAAAGCTTGCCACTTTCCTAGCATTGATCAAGTCCTATAAGATCTTATTCATCATTATTTGGAACATCACTAGAGAATTAATTAGTTCAAAGAATATAACTGTAAATTCAAATAACTCTTCTGGAGTCATGAACACTGTATTCTACTCATCTCTCTCTCTTATTTGTACATTATTATGTTCCTATCTCAGATCTAACTTAGTAAATACCTTCTTAATACCTGTTTTCTACAATATTCAAAATTAATGGTAAGGGATAATTATTCTTAATTGTCTATTCATTTAAATACCAATAGTTCTGAACTATTCTTTTCTTACCATTTTTTTTCCTACAAAAAATACTGGTGTCACTTGAGACAACTTTGAGGATCTAATATACTCTTTCCTCAATTGTTATTTAATGAACTTGCACATTTCTCTTCTTTCTTTCCTCAACAATAGATATACCTTCCCCTTCTTCAGCACAAATTCCTCTTTTATTTCTATTACATGATCTTACATCTTTTTTACTGGTATTCTCTTACTCACTTTCTTTTCAAAGGCATGAATCTATTTGTAGAACCTTTGAGGAACTAATTTCTTGGTCTCTTCTTTGGACTTAGCTGCTTTCTTTTTTTCATCTCAAATCTCCTGTTTTTCTACCACCTTCTTTACTTCCATTGTTCTTTTATTTTTTGGTCTTTTATTTTTTGTCCCTTCTTCCTTTTTTTCTACTCCTTCTCTTCTTATTTCTTTCCTTCTTTCTTTTGTTTTTGCTACTCCAATTTTCCCTGCTTAGATCTCCACTACTTTTCACACTCTTCTAGACACATCATCTTTACCTCTTCTATTCTCCAATCAATCTCAAGATTGTAGTGGGCAAGCTATAGCATCCCTAAAATTACACTCTACTTTTGATCACCAATTACATCAATCTTCATTCTCTTCCTATATTCTTGGTAATAAATATTTATCTCCACTGTGTGCTCAATAGGTCTCTTCTTGTTAAAAGAACCACTCACATTTCTCATATATATATCATTTTTTCAGCTTAAACCCCTGCTTTCTTGCAAACTCTGAACTCACAATCAACTCCATCATACCACTATCCAGCAACACCTCCACTATCACTTTTTCTTATATATTAATTCTTTCCAATCCAATCTTCACTGTTATTTCTCTCAACATGTTTCTATTGTCTAAGTTGTAGCAAGATGTATTATTTACTACTCTAGAGAGTATTGCAAACCTATTGTAATTATTAGAGCCTAGTCAAGGATTACCAGACTCTTTTCCTTAAATTATTTTGTTCATTGTTCTCATAATCAATCATTCTCCCCTATCTTACAATTTCCCAATTTCTGTAGTTTCTAGCCAAATGTCTGAATTCTCCACAGCTATAGCAATTTCTACCATGGTCCATCTCCATTATATATAAATCATGCTTTGGCATGAGCCCTACCTATTGATTTAGGTTTACAATAACTACATTTGTTCTCTCCACTCCTTCTATTGGAGTAGGCACTATTGGCACCTGTTGTTAAGGAGCCTTTTGTCTTCTTGGCCAAACTTGAGGCTATAGCAACTGTTGCTATTATGCTCTACTAGTGTTCATTCTTTGAGCTAGAACTCTTATTTTCTTTCTTCCTCTCAATCTCTCTTCTTTCCTCCTACTTTCTCTCCAATGCCTATCCAAGTTCACTATCCTATTATGCCACTGCTCTATACTTCTTGGAGGTCATTCTACCTCTATCAACTTTCTCCTGATGATCCCATTCATTTCTCACTTAAACTCTTCCACTAATAGTTGTCCTTCATATCTACTACTCCTTGCTACTCTCCTGAATTTCTGCTTTGTCTAAGTTCAAAATAAAGAAAAAAAAGAAACTTCAAAATAAAATGAGAAAAAGAAAAGAAAAGAAAAGAAAAACCAAGTTCAATATTTATAACTCTAACAGGCATAACAATTATCTGTTGAAGCCAAGATTGCTCTTATCCATATAAGCACTCCACTAATCTCTTATCCAACCTGATCTATCTTCCATGCTATTCACATGTAATTACTAGTCTTATATACAAGTATAATAAAAAGAAAATACTTAGAGTTTTAGAGTACAGCTTCAAGCAGAGGTTTTAGTAATAAGATATTGAAAGTGAAACTCTATTATGGAAGACTGAGTTTAATAGAAGTATTTCTATTATGGAAGACTAAATACTCAAGAAGTATAAGATTGATTATAACATTGCTATAAGAAATGTCAGAGTTGAAGACAGTGGACTTTATTTATTTTTATTTCATTTCTCATTTCCATTTTCTTTCCTATTTATTTTTCTATTTTTGGACTTAGAGTTAGGAGTTCATATGATGTTACACATAATTACCACAAACTGTCATACAACATGATACTGTATCACATATCCATCACATATTACAGCCACAGTCACATAAATCATGTGTCACACAGAAGGATGTAAAAGGTTCTAGAACAATAACATTGTACAGCATGTTTACTACATGTTGATCTTATGGATAGTACATGGTCTTTAGGGTAGATTGGATAAAGGTTTTGTATAGACCAACTAGCTAGTATATATCAGATAGACACATTGTACTAAGAACTTTATTGAGTTCTCTTGTGTGAACCCTAATATTTTGATCTTACTCTTTGGTCTTAAGTTGTAATAGGAGACATGTTGTGGAAATAAGACCATTGTGGAAGATGAGCTTTTAGCAGGGTATGAATAAGACATCATTACTACAGAGAACAGGCTTTGGAATAGTATATGACAGTAGCATCAAGGTTCTCATTGATTCTAATCATTATCAAGATGCTTAAGAATACATTTAGGAGTAGGAACATAAATCTCAAAGATGTATTTACCAAATACAATCATACAAAGTTTGCAATGCTAGAATCTCAGACCTCACTATTCCTGCCTCTAAATTGTAATGGATCTGTGATGGATCTGTCACATTGTTACAGTGATAAACAGGTGTTATAGTAAATCTACTACAGTACTTGTGTTGAAAGAACAGAATGCACAACAGCATAGTGCAATGTGGACAACTAATGGTTCTGTGAAGAGCGTGACAGTATGTGTAAGCAGCATGTAATACATTCATATATACATAGATGACACATGTCTGACTCGTTGTGAGTACTAGTCATGCTGAGCATGTTGATCATGTTGATCACAGCATGAGTATCTATAAGTGGAATGTTTTACAACAGCTTGATTATCAGTGTGTGAGCAAGATTCTACTGGTGACTTTTCATCTACTCCTTCTGTCATCTATTCTATCTTTCTGCCCCCAATGTTTGATAAATCCAGCAATTTCAACATCCATCAATCAACCCTCATCGATGCATCTGGTGCAACTTTCACTCACGGGCATGGTGCCCACAGCGGTGCGAACAATTACTATCGGACAACATTGCCTAATGCCTTGATTTTACAGGTCTCTATATGTTGCGCGATCATAGTATTCCTGCTGCCGCCCACGACTCATATGAAACGCAATCATACAAGTCCAGCTGCCTCGAAGGGACTCGAACCCAGCACATTGATGATATAACTACTTGGACTACTCGTAGAAACCAGTCACAGCAACATCGTCTACTATGGATGCATGGTCCAGCTGGAGTAGGAAAATCTGCGATTGCGATATCTTGCGCTGAGAAGACTGCAGAAGAGGGCAGGCTCGGCGCGTCGTTCTTTTTCTCTCGTACTCAACATATAGACGATCCCCGGCAGTTTTTCACAACTATCGCTCATCAGCTGGTTCAAAAAGTCGACGAGTATAGACGAGTCTTAAGCTCGAAGATTCAGCATGATCAAGACCTGCACAGCAAAGGGCTTGATGTCCAGTTTCGCGAGCTTATCATCGCACCGTTTCTGGAACTCACGGGACGAAATGTGGGTATACGAGAGAGGACTGTGTTTATTGATGGCCTTGATGAATGTAATGGGGATTCTGCGCAGAGCAAGATTATAGAGCTTGTGACCAAGTCTGTGATTCAGCATGGCAATAAGATTCCTCTCCTCTGGGCATTTTTCAGTCGACCCGAATCCCACATCCATGATGCATTCTCGCCATACTTAGACTCTCATCTTGTCTCCAAGGTCGAGCTGCCTGTGTCAGAGAGCGATGATGGCGATATAAGGTACTATTTTCGTGACAAGCTCCATCCTCTTGCCTCCGCCGGCATCGTGTGGCCTTCGGAAGATACCCTCGACGTCCTCGTTGCAATGGTAGCAGGGCTGTGGATATATGCTGCCACTCTTGTCAAATTCATCATGAATCGACATGCCATCAGCCCTCAACGGCAGCTAAATGATGTCCTCGCATTCCATGAACAGCAGATACGACCGAATACCAAGTCAAATGTCATGGGCGAACTTGATGCATTCTATCGAATGATTATGGACCGCATTCCCCCTGAAAATCATCTTCCTATTGTCCAACAATTGCTCCTGATCCACCACACCTTACCTTGGGCCCCCTTGCATACGCTAGCCAATATCCTAGATTTCACTCTAGAGGAATTGAAACACGTCTTGTCAAAGCTCCATTCTGTTCTCACATTTATACCCGAGGATCGGAGATTCTGGAGAGAGCGGTTTCCTGGATCTGCACTCATCTCTTTCTATCATGCATCCTTCATGGAATTCTTGCTTGACAAGAGGAGATCGGGGGACTACTGGCTTGAGGATCAGCGCCACTACACTGCTTTTGCCACGAAATTACTGTGTCTTTTTAGAAATCTGTATGCGATGTATGGGATCTCACGTGGTACGTCATCCATTCACTACAACATTTCTTGCTGTGGATGCAATTAGTAGATGAGAGAATTCCAAGGCTGCGAGAATTACTCCCTGTATTTCCGGATGAGACTTTCCCTTCTAGTGAATGCCTGATGTTCCAGGATGAGCTCTTTTACGACATCCTGTGCGAATATGCATCCGATTGGTGCGGAGGTTCGGGGTTACCATCTGAGGTTATCAGGGGACTCGAGAGCACACTGGAAGAATTCCGGCCGTTCTTTGTGGGCTGGGTAGAAATGGTATGTAACTTATTGCAATGTCTGTTCTCATTTTCTGACGTCTTATTACCTCCATAGTTGCCTGAAGAGAAACAAAAATTAATCAACTCAGAAGAACGGCGTAATTCGCGATGGGAGTTACCGGAAGACATTCATATACGTTCTCTTCGAACAAGGCATGCGTTAGAAAGAGCGAAAGTATGATTCCCACAATGCCAGGATTTTTGGAAACTATTCATTGTTCAATTTTCAGAAACTCGACATCGCAAGCTTAGGTGACGTTAGACTACTGGCTTATTATTCCTATGAATGGGAAACCATAGATCAGGTGAGTCTCAAGCTAACAACGCGCAGGAAGTGAGGGATACTGACTTGCATATTCAGAACGACCGATCATCTTTGATAGAGTTTTTTTCGTTCATTGAGGGAAATGATCACAGACTCACGAAAGCGGTTTCCCGTCTTGTTGATCAGAGACGCGATGGAAATCTGATACTACCGTGGAGCCCAACCCGACATCTGTTGGAGGCATTTGGATTGTCCCTGGTTACAATGATGAAATCAAATGGTTCGACCAAAGTCGAACCGTCAAGGGCTGAGTTTATTCAGGCTACAAAAGCATATTATTCGACTGCAGAAGGATTCCTCACCAGCGATCCACTGTTATCGAATCTCAGACGCGTGGTAGGTCACATCCGGAGAGAATCTAACATATACAAATTCCATGGTGGATACATCCTTCACGGGAAGAATAGGGGGTCATGTGGAGAGATTCTGATGAATAGCCACTGGGAGGAGTTATTTGGGCAAGTGGAGGAGCTGCTTACTGACAATCCAGATGACTACCGCATACACATCCACGCAATCATTGAATACAGCTCTGTTGGTGAATGCGATGGTGAATGGCAGTTTGAAGGCTTACTTAGGTTGCACGTGATGAAGCGTATCAAGGCGATGTTGTCGTCTGTGGTTCCGGAACCTGGTGCGAGTGGCTATGTATCGACCCTTCTCGACATCAGACAACGACTGGTAGACAAAGCAGAGTGGATAAGTCCATATAGGGACCGATTGATGAATACTTGTTCAATCATTGACGAAGTATTCGAGGAAGTCCTGAGCGATCATCCCGATTTGCGTGATGCAGCCGAAATCCAAGTAAGTGTCTTGTGTTAGCCACTTAAGTGATTCATGTTCAAGGATGATGATATCAGAGCCGTGATTGTTGATTCGTCTGAGTGCGGGCTCTATGTTCCACCCTCGTTTAGGCATAGCTGCGATATGTTGTAATTATCTGTATGACTGTACCGTGACAACAACTCACGCATTTCAGTTGGCGACAAGCCAAGTTCTGCTTCAGCTTACTTTTGCTGCATCCTGCAACCCATACAAACTGCGAACGGTCTCTGGTTCTGAGTACGTAGCAATGGAAAAGACACCGAAATGTTTTACTGAGAACAAGGAAAACTGGAACAATTGACCCTACCTTCAAGCATGAAAACCTTGAGGTCCAATTCGAATATGCGCTCATCCTGCGCATCATTTCTTATGTCGGGAACTTTTAGTCCCGCAAATCTGCAATTCAAGTGACTCCATGAATTCCTTGATACTCATTTCCCCAAGGCTGGGATCTTCGAGGTATGGATCGTTTGGGCCCAGCACATGCTTTATTAACCAGAAATTCTGTCGGCACTTCTCAATTGTTCACCCATAAGTGGTCTTGTTTCGCCAGACGTGGTTTGGTGGGAAAGGTTCCTGTTTTTATCGCATCCCTGATATGATGAGGAATTAGCTTGTGACTGACCGTCGACTTGATGCCTGTATATGCACTCATTTTGTTCTAGTTCCCCCTTGGGTTTCCATTCCAGATGTCAGTAACACTGACCTTGGTCTGAGAGGAGTACAAATTGAACGCATCCGCATATGTCCTGTGTCCATATCCGACATCCCTTATCCCACTCAAGCTCTTGTGTTGACATTCAATACACCTTCTGCCCAAGCCCTGCTACCACTGGTGGTACACAAGACACCTCTGCCGCCTCCACTCGTTGACTGCTGCTATTACATGATCATTGTCCTGTGCTTTCTATTATTACCTGATAAGCCTTTACCATCTCTGGCTAATGCTTTAGATGTTTCCATCAGGGTTTCTGACCACATGATGCAATTATTCTGGGGTTAGGTTAGCAATATTCTGCTTAATAGTTAGCTTAATTGATATGGACCACTCAAGTACTTAGGACAGTTGTCACCTCTAGAGAACCCCATTTTATTCTCTTTGGAGGTGAGTTGTGTATTAAATTAATTGTGAGCAATGAACTTGAAGTGCAAACTCTATGCTTTTACTATAGTAGCTCTAATAGTAGAACAGAATCTCTCCCAAGAACCTCAGTGCATTTCTTGACTTAATGGTCTAACCCAAATGTTCTAACCTTTCTTTCTTTCTTTTCACTTCTCAAAAAATGACTGTCCTGAGTAAGCATATCAAAAACCCTGTCAACAATGATAAAACTATGTCCTCAGAGTGGACTTATGTTTTATTTTTCTTGTCTTTTAGAATTTCTTTTCTGGTTTCTCTTTTCTTTTATAATTTAGTTTCCTTAGTTTCTTTTTTGGACTTAGTTAAGAGATGTCACATCCTGATCTGGTCACATTTGTCCCAATCCACAGATAACACCTCTCTCATCTGTACTCTCTGACCTCTTCCAGTGCAGATCACATTTCTCCATTCTACCTCAGATGTCCTCACTAGACTCTTGCCAACCCTATCAACTTCTATCCCTGATATCCAAGGATCACTAGTAACTAAGGTAACTCACTTAGTAGTTCCATTCCAAATAACTATCCTAGATAGTATGTAAACAAGTAGTTTACACTGTACTAACTTTATCCTGAAAATCAACTAAAACTAGTACTAAATTCCTAGTGTTAGCAATAACATGCCTTGCTACCTTCTAGTGGTTCCAATTGTTGGGATGACAAACTGGTTGTGATTCCAACACTCAGATCACCTACTTGGACCTTAGTTATCATTTTGTTTCATATATATATTTAGTATTGTAATCCTTGTACATCTCAGTTCTCATACTACTTCAAGTTACTGAGGTATGAACAATCTTTCTAGATAACCTAAGCTAACAGTATTATAGCTATTACTATTTTCTTACAGATATTGAATATACCTGAGTTCTTGTGCTACTTCAAGTGACTAAGCTATTACTATTTTCTTATACCAATCCTCTAAGTTTACTAAGTTTTCTTCTGAAATATATGACTAGTATGACTTGTAAAGACATAGCATATAAGCTAAAGTCAAAGATTGTTCTGATCCCATTTTCTACATTCTCAGATAATATATGAACTGACTATTTGGACTTCTAAGAAATCTTATCAGATCTTGAATAATGAGGTGTGAACTATGTTTAACAAGAGAGTGTAATATGATGTCATTAAGTATAATAGAAGTATAACATATATTACACATATGTTATAGTCACGGTCATATTGTTATATAACATCTATCATTGTCATATGCAAGTCCATCTGTCCGGAAATAACGTCTCTACAGTGAAACCACCTCCGAACCATATAAGCCTACCTTTCTCGCAACATGTCTCATGGCAGTGCTGCAACCCTCCAGATATTCCATCTTCCATGACAGAGATACTCCTATTC
>Ga0157359_1000928_pt1 | contig 11448 bp, 9 predicted proteins | sample AttcapACBM3_FD_111482 | JGI IMG/M metagenome (GOLD analysis project Ga0157359, IMG submission 111482) | Fungus gardens microbial communities from leaf cutter ant in Botucatu, State of São Paulo, Brazil - Atta capiguara ACBM3 | ecosystem: Host-associated > Fungi > Mycelium > Unclassified ...
CACTTTAATGCCTTCCCGTTTCGCTTCAGCGACAACGTTACTCAATACCTGACCGTTGTAGGGAATAATCACCAGCACATCGACACCGCGATTGATCATATTTTCAATCTGCGACATCTGTGTCTCTTCGTTGCCGTTGGCTGACTGAACAAACACCTTAGCACCCAGCGTTTCCGCCTGTTTAACGAAAATATCGCGGTCTTTCTGCCAGCGCTCAAGGCGCAAATCGTCAATCGCCATGCCGATCTTCACTTCTTTTGCCACGCTGGTCTGGCTGAACAGCGCCAGCGCTGCGCAGGCGGCGAGCAGTGCATGTTTCATCTTCATTGTGATCATCCTGTAGGTTGAGGCTATTGTCGTTTCAGGCCTATAAACCAGGCGGATGAATTGTTGCCCTTCTTCTCCGGTTACAGCAATTACTGATTTTTATCCGGCTATTACGTTTTTTGGTTTATTTCATTTTTTATGAGCGCGATCGAGGTTTCATCTTTTTAAGACAAGAGAGTGAACCTGTTAAATCATCCCGTTAATAACATTATTTTGCGAGACAGCGCACAAATAATAATTATCTGATGCCCGTTATGAAATATCGTAATTGAGCTGAAGCCACAGCCCCTATTGAATATTGCTTCAACGCAGACCATTCGGGTACTGATGCTAAGGAGCACACCATGCACGCTTATTTCGATCAGATCGATCGGGTTCGTTATGAAGGCACCCAGTCGACGCATCCTCTTGCTTTCCGCCACTACAATCCCGATGAGGTCATCCTCGGCAAGACCATGGCGGAGCATCTGCGCTTTGCTGCCTGTTACTGGCACACCTTCTGCTGGAATGGTGCAGATATGTTTGGCGTGGGGGCTTTTGATCGCCCATGGCAGAAAAGCGGGGATGCGCTGCAGCAGGCAAAACTAAAGGCGGATGTGGCCTTTGAGTTTTTCCATAAACTGAATGTGCCGTGGTACTGCTTCCATGACGTTGATGTCTCACCTGAAGGTGATTCGCTGCACAGCTACAAAGAAAACTTTGCCGCTATGACCGATAAACTGCTGGAGAAACAGCAAGAGACTGGCGTGAAACTGTTGTGGGGCACGGCCAACTGCTTTACCCATCCGCGATACGGGGCTGGCGCTGCCACTAATCCCGATCCGGAAGTCTTTGCCTGGGCCGCGACGCAGGTCTGCAGTGCTATGCAGGCGACCAAAACCCTGGGCGGCGAAAACTATGTGTTGTGGGGCGGACGGGAAGGCTATGAAACGCTGCTGAATACCGATCTGCGCCAGGAGCGCGAGCAGATTGGCCGCTTTATGCAAATGGTGGTCGAACACAAACATAAAATTGGCTTCCAGGGCACGCTGCTGATTGAACCGAAACCGCAGGAGCCGACTAAGCATCAGTATGATTATGATGTCGCGACGGTGTATGGCTTCCTGAAACAGTTCGGCCTGGAGAAAGAGATCAAGGTTAACGTGGAGGCCAACCACGCCACGCTGGCGGGCCACTCTTTCCATCATGAAATCGCTACCGCTATTGCGCTGGGTATTTTTGGTTCAGTCGATGCCAACCGCGGCGATCCGCAGTGCGGCTGGGATACCGATCAGTTCCCGGTCAGCGTGGAAGAGAATGCACTGGTGATGTATGAGATCCTTAAAGCGGGCGGCTTTACCACTGGCGGCTTAAACTTTGATGCCAAAGTGCGTCGTCAGAGCACCGATAAATATGATCTCTTCTACGGTCATATTGGCGCGATGGATACCATGGCGCTGGCGCTGAAAGTGGCGGCTCGCATGATCAGCGATGGTGAACTTGATAAGCGTGTGGCACAGCGCTACAGCGGCTGGAATGGTGAGTTCGGTCAGCAAATTTTGAAAGGTGAGTTTTCACTGGAGGCACTGGCGGCGCATGCTCAGCAGCAGCAACTCAATCCGCAGCATCAGAGCGGACGTCAGGAGCAGCTGGAAAATCTGGTGAATCACTACCTGTTTGATTTCTAACCCTTCAGGAGCAGAGCATGTTTATCGGGATCGATTTAGGCACCTCTGGCGTCAAAGTGGTGCTGATGGATGCACAGGGCAACGTGGTGGCGACAGAAACGTCGCCCCTGCAGGTTTCGCGTCCACAGCCCTTGTGGAGTGAACAGGATCCCGAAAGCTGGTGGCAGGCGCTGGAGCTGGCTATGCAGGCGCTGAGCGCGAAGCAGGACCTGCGTGCAGTGCAGGCCATCGGGCTGAGCGGACAGATGCATGGTGCCACGCTGCTCGACAGTGCTAACCAGGTATTACGTCCGGCCATGCTCTGGAATGACGGACGCAGCGAGGCGCAGTGTCGTGAGCTGGAACGGAAGGTGCCGGATTCACGGGCTATCACCGGCAACCTGATGATGCCCGGCTTCACAGCTCCCAAGCTGCTGTGGGTGCAGCAGCATGAACCGGCCATCTTCAGTCAGATTGCTCACGTGCTGTTGCCCAAAGACTATTTGCGCTGGCGATTGAGTGGCGACTTCGCCACTGATATGTCCGATGCCGCAGGGACAATGTGGCTGGATGTGGCGCAACGTGACTGGAGCGATGTGATGCTGCACGCCTGCGATCTCCGCCGGGAGCAGATGCCGACGCTCTATGAAGGCAATGCCCTGACGGGCACACTGCATACTGAACTGGCGACACGGTGGAAGATGAACGCGGTGCCGCTGGCTGCGGGCGGTGGCGACAATGCTGCAGGTGCGATAGGTGTCGGCATGACCGAACCCGGTCAGGGAATGCTGTCGCTGGGGACATCGGGCGTCTACTTTGTGGTAAGCGACGGCTATCTCAGCAATCCGGCGCGCGCGGTACACAGCTTCTGCCATGCGTTACCGCAGCGCTGGCATCTGATGTCGGTGATGCTCAGCGCAGCCTCCTGTCTGGACTGGGCAGCAACGCTGACCGGATGCAAAGATGTTCCTGAGCTGCTGGCTGAAGCGGAGCGCGCACGCGATGACGTACCCGGGTTATGGTTTTTGCCCTATCTTTCCGGTGAGCGTACGCCGCATAACAACCCGAATGCACTGGGCGCCTTCTTTGGCTTTACCCACCAGCATGGCCGGCCTGAGCTGGCACGATCGGTGCTGGAAGGGGTGGGATTTGCTCTGGCGCAGGGCATGGATGTGCTGCATGAGTGTGGCGTGCAGCCAAAGAGTATTATGTTGATCGGCGGCGGCGCACGCAGCACCCTGTGGCGTCAGATGCTGGCGGATATCAGTGGCCAGACGCTGGACTATTGCCACGGAGGTGAAGTGGGTCCGGCTCTGGGCGCCGCAAGGCTGGCGCAGCAGGCGCTGAATCCGGAAGTCACCGTCCCGACGCCGACTCTGGTGCAGCGGCATCAACCGGATCCGGACAAAAGGGTACATTACCAGTCACGTCGGGAGACCTTTTCAATTCTGTATCAGCAACTTCTGCCGCTCATGAAGTAATCCGTCCAGGATGCCCGGTTTAGCAACCGTTTGGCCTGGCATCCTTCCTTATTGCTACTGCCTCTTACTGTTCAGCCGCTGCCGTATTAACGCGTCTCCTGGCGCAGTATCAATTAATGGCCCCCGTCGATAATAAGGTTTAATGCTGGCGTATGCCGATAAGCCAGGCTGGCGATGTTGTCTGCCGGTGTGCGAAGCAGGCGGATACTGTTTACCACCTGGCCCCACTATTCTTTGCACTGACGCTTAATCAGTCAACACCAGAAAAGTGTATCTCAGCTAACTGCCAGCTTATTTCGCTGCTACACTAAAATGCTTCTGTTTTACGTAACGTGAAATTCAGCGTTGATTCAGATTGCGCGGGTTAAACCGGTTAAATACCTTCACGCAAATTAAAACGATTTTTTGGGCGCGCGCATTTAGTTCCAGGCGAGTTATGCAATCATTATCTGCCCGACAATAGAAACTATAATAATAAGAATCAATATCATTATCTTTCACCTGATATATTCAGGTCCAGTAATGCTTAAGGAATTAGCATGTTAAAAGCAATGAAATACTACATCAGCAATCATTATGAGAGCGGAACGTTGTTACATCGGGAAGGGTGTAATTTAATTCCGAAGTCTCTCGACGATCGGACATTTATTGGCACCCTTTATACAGCGCTGCAGGCAATGACCGTAGCTTTACAGCATCACCACGAAGTTGGCCGATGTCTGGTATGCCTGAAACAACCCAATAATGGTCAGGCTGACGCAATAGAAGAAGGAAGTATCAAATCTTTTACGAAGCCAGCTACCACCCTGGTTCGAAGGCCTGCGACCAAAGCAAAGAAGAGGCCTGCGATAGCAGGCCATACGTGCCAGCTAGCTGAAAGATCTGGCATCACACATGCTACGGTGATGCTGAATAAAAACCCTGAGCCCCAGCAGATATTGGGTCCTCAACGGGTGGTGAAGATAAAGAATGGCCTGCAGGTTGTTGCGGTGCAACATTCCCCCTTTCACTGGCAAAGTGAGTAGCCCCTGACAACAGAATAAAGTACCTGAAGTAAGTCGCTGACTTATGCCGCAAGCGGATTACTCCGCCTGCGGCTTTTTTTTGGTATTACGCTGTGCGGTAACGGCGCATTACATCCACACCCTGCAAGACGATAGTACCCACGCTCATTTGAGGATAAAAAAAGACCTGGATAAAATTGTTTAATGATTTACTGCCACAGGCAATAATAACGGTTATCAATTATACTCTTAATGTAATATTTACAGGCTCAGCCAAAGTTATATTGATCAAATATTTTGATATTATTGTCGATTTAAAATCACAATTATTGAATCAAACCTCAGTGCGTATGAAATAAGAACTCTTTTAACTCAGGTTCTTATGGCTTTTTTATATGTCTTTATTCTTACTCATCGTAATGATTTATGAAACGGACTAATGTTTGCGAAACAACAAATCAGTAACTTAGCAAAACTATCCTTCTTAGATTCTAAAGCAAAAAAAGATTTATCTGTACAAGGTATTTATTTAGCCCAAATAAAAATGTTTTTTAACTTTAAAATTAAATGCTAAATTTATTTAACGCAGACGAGCTAATGTGAAAACCGCAATCATATTAATTTCACATGGATTCAGACGCTGCTTTTACAGGTTATGGCTAACCTTAAAAAGCGCATTTTTAAATTTTCGTTTGTTACACACAGCAAAAGGATATGGCATGTATAAGGCCATGAAATTCTACGTCAGCGATCATTCAACCGGAGGATTGCTGCTGCATCGGATGGATTGTCCGCAGCTGCCTTCAGAGACAAGGCGGGCGTTTATAGGAAGTTGCTATACTATCAATCAGGCACTTAGCGTAGCCAGGATAAGCTATACGGGTGTGATGGCATGTCCATTCTGTGCCAGTAAGCCTGATATAAAATCAGTTAAGTCAGAAGCAAATTTGGTGTTAAAAAAAGCGACAAGACCCAGAAAGAAATTAATCTGATCAAAAATTGATCTCATCGGAATCTGACAATTTTATTGCCAGTGAGATTAATTGAGTGTGTAAGCTCTCTGAATAAATCCCTCTGTCTCCGCTTGATATATGTTATCAACCGCACTCTATCCTGAAATAGAGTGCGGATTTTTTTCTCATCTTGCTGATCATCTACTGAGATGACGATTGTGAATCCTGTTGCTGAACCCGAATAGCTGAGATGACAGTCACAGCTCCTGCTTCAGGTAAGCATCAGCCAATGGCCCCCAGCGTATCTTCCTGACTCTGTTTCTTCGGCAGCAGGAACAGCGTTGCCACAATATCCAGCAGATAAATCAGCGCCAGCAGGGTAATCGCCGCTGTGAACGAGAACTGGCTCGCCAGCAGGCCAATCACGACCGGACCAAAACCGCCTACGCCACGCCCAAGGTTGAACAGGACGTTCTGCGCGGTGGCACGTACCTGTGGCGGGAAGGTATCGGAAATCAGCGCCCCATAGCCGCCAATCATGCCGTTAACAAACATTCCCATGATGGCGCCGGTAAAGAGCATGATGTTCGGGTCACGCAGCTGCGCATAGACCACCACCATCACGACAGCGCCAAACTGATAGAGCAGGAAAATTTTCCAGCGTGCAAAGCGATCGGCCAGCACGCCAAACAGCCAGATGCCAAAGGTCATGCCGACGACGGTCACGGCGGTCCAGAGGCCCGATTTTGTCAGGCTGAAACCAAAGCTGGAGGAGAGGTAGCTCGGCATCCAGATCATCAGCCCGTAGTAGCCAAAATTCTGGACGGAGCAGAGGATAAAAATGCCCAGGCTGGCTTTAGCGGTAGCGCGATCGCGGACCAGCAGCTTCAGGCGTGCCGGAAACGAGAGTGACGGCACATGTTTAACCTGTCGCTGATACGCCTCAGGTTCTCCCATCCCGCGACGAATGGCGAACGAGACCAGCGCAGGCAACAAACCAACCAGGAACATGCCACGCCAGCCGATAATATTCAGTAGCGGTGGCGTGATAAAGGCCGCCATCAGCACGCCCAGCTGCCAGCCGATACCGACCCAGGCTGAGGCACGATTACGCTTCTCCGCAGGCCAGGCTTCGGCAATCAGCGCCATACCGATCCCAAACTCGCCGCCCAGCCCCACACCTGCCAGCGTTCGCCAGGCGAGCAGATCCCAGTAGCCCTGCGCCACCGCGCACAGGCCGGTAAAGATAGAGAAGACCAGAATCGTGACGGTCAGCATGCGGATGCGACCATAACGGTCGCTGAGATGACCAAAGACGATGCCACCGATGACCGCGCCGATCAGCGTCCAGGTCACCAGCGATCCTGCCTGTGATGGATTGAGCGCCAGTGAAACACTGATAGCCGGCAGCATAAACCCGAGTATCAGCAGGTCAAATCCATCCATGGCATAACCGCTGACCGCAGCCAGCATCGCTTTGCCCGGCGTTACGCCCGGTTTAGATTGGGGAGAAGGAGACATCATTGCGCACCTCAGAGAGTAAAGTGCCGCAATTATAAAGAGAGTTCAGGAGGTGACCAATCAGAAAGGCTTATCCCTGCGCCTGTCTGGCACAGGGATAAGGTGTATCAGGAAGGTTTGTTGCTGCCATCGTCACCCGACAGTAATTCATCGAGCCGATCCCCGCCCACATGACGAAAATCCTGACCTTTGACGAAATAGAAGATGATTTCGCAGATGTTCTGGCAACGATCACCGATGCGCTCAATGGCGCGGGCGCAGAACAGTGCCGTCAGCACGCTGGGAATCGTGCGCGGATCTTCCATCATGTAGGTCATCAGCTGACGAACAATGCCTTCATACTCTTTATCCACCTTCTTATCTTCGCGGTAGATGGTAATCGCTTCATTGAGATCCATACGTGCAAAGGCGTCGAGCACATCATGCAGCATCTGCACGGTGTGACGTCCCAGCGACTCAAGGCTCACCAGCAGCGGAAGATGCTGTTGACCAAACTTCTCCAGCGCCGTGCGGCTGATCTTCTCCGCCACATCGCCAATGCGCTCCAGCTCGGAGATCGTTTTGATGATCGCCATCACCAGACGCAAATCGATCGCGGTTGGCTGACGTTTGGCGATGATGCGCACGCAGGCTTCATCAATCTCCACTTCCATCATGTTGACCTTCTGGTCGCCGTCGATCACCCGCTGCGCCAGTTCGCCATCCAGATTATGCATCGCGGTAATAGCATCAGTCAGCTGCTGCTCGACCATGCCGCCCATGATCATCACCTGGGTACGGATATGCTCCAGTTCGGCATTGAACTGACCGGAGATGTGCTTATTCAGATTCAGATTATCCATGTCGTTCTCCTGTCAGATCAGCCGTAGCGGCCAGTAATATAGTCTTCGGTTTGCTTCTGCGCGGGCTTGGTGAACAGCGTGTCAGTATCGCTGAACTCAATCAGTTCGCCCAGGTACATGAAAGCGGTATGGTCAGAGCAGCGTGCTGCCTGCTGCATGTTGTGCGTCACGATCACCACAGTGTAATCCTGCTTCAGCTCGGTGATCAGCTCCTCGATACGGCCGGTGGAGATGGGGTCCAGCGCGGAGCAGGGTTCATCCAGTAGCAGGACTTCCGGACGAATCGCGATGCCGCGGGCAATACACAGACGCTGCTGCTGGCCGCCGGAAAGACTGTAACCGCTCTGATGCAGCTTGTCTTTGGTTTCATTCCACAGCGCCGCTTTGGTCAGCGCCCACTGTACGCGCTCATCCATATCGGCACGTGACAGCTTTTCAAACAGACGCACGCCGAAAGCGATGTTGTCATAGATCGACATCGGGAACGGTGTCGGCTTCTGAAACACCATGCCGACGCGGGCGCGCAGCAGCGCGATATCCTGCTGTGTCGCCAGAATATTTTCGCCATCCAGCAGAATGTCCCCTTCGGCCCGCTGCTCCGGATAGAGTGAGTACATCTTATTGAAGGTACGCAGCAGGGTAGACTTACCACAGCCCGAGGGCCCGATAAACGCGGTCACCTCATTCTTAGCGATATCCAGATTGATGTTCTTCAGCGCATGAAACTTGCCGTAATAGAAGTTCAGATTACGGACCTGAATTTTATCGGCTGATGCTGTCGCGATACTCATAATTCATCTCTCTTATACGGCGCCGCTCAGGGCCGCGCCGGAAGTTAACCGTGTTTACCTTTGGCGAAAATGACCCGCGCGACAATGTTCAGCAACAGCACGCAAAGGGTAATGATCAGCACACCCGCCCAGGCCAGGCTCTGCCATTCGGCAAACGGGCTCATGGCGAATTTAAAGATGGTGACCGGCAGGTTCGCCAGCGGCTGCATCATGTCGGTGCTCCAGAACTGGTTCGACAGTGCCGTAAACAGCAGCGGGGCTGTTTCACCTGCGATGCGGGCAATCGCCAGCAGCACGCCAGTAATGATGCCGGAGACCGAGGCTTTCAGGGTGATGGCCGAGATCATCTTCCACTTGGGCGTGCCGAGCGCATAAGCGGCTTCACGCATGCTGTCTGGCACCAGACGCAGCATGTTTTCAGTGGTACGAATCACAATGGGCACCTGCAGCAGAGCCAGTGCAATCACCCCGGCCCAGCCGGAGAAGTGCTGCATCTTCGCCACCACCAGGGTGTAGACGAACAGGCCGACCACAATGGAGGGTGCTGAAAGCAGAATGTCGTTAATAAAGCGAATCACTTCTGACAGCGCCGATTTGCGACCATATTCAGCCAGGTAAATACCCGCCATGATGCCCAGCGGCGTACCAAAAAATGTAGACCAGAAAATCAGCAATCCACTGCCCGCAAGGGCGTTCGCCAGACCGCCGCCCGCGGTATTCGGCGGTGGCGTTGATTCAGTGAACAGGGACCAGGAAAGCCCATCTACGCCGCGCGTGACGGTGGTAAACAGGATCCACACCAGCCAGAACAGACCAAATGCCATGGTCAGCAGCGACAGCGTCAGCGCAATTTTATTTTTAGTACTGCGCCAGGACTGCATTTTACGGCGCGATGCGTCCAGTTCGGCACGCGCCTGAATTTCAATCGTGGTCATGAGCGCGCTCCTTCACTTTTCTGCAGTCGCATAATCATCAGCTTTGAAATCGCCAGCACGATAAAGGTAATCACAAACAGGATCAGTCCCAGCTCCATCAGCGCGGCAACATGCACGCCCGACTCCGCTTCTGCAAACTCGTTAGCCAGTGCTGAGGTAATGCTGTTACCCGGCATAAACAGCGACGGGCTGTCGAGCTGGTAGGTGTTGCCGATAATAAAGGTGACCGCCATGGTCTCGCCCAGCGCACGACCCAGTCCCAGCATCACACCACCAATCACGCCATTTTTGGTAAAGGGCAGTACGACGCGCCAGATCACTTCCCAGGTGGTGCAGCCGATACCGTAAGCAGACTCTTTCATCATCACCGGGGTCTGTTCAAACACGTCGCGCATGACCGAAGCGATGTAAGGGATGATCATGATTGCCAGAATCACCCCTGCCGCAAGAATACCGATACCAAAAGCGGGGCCGGAGAAGAGTTCGCCGACAATCGGAATGCCCGACATCACGTCATTAACCGGCGTCTGAAAATATTCGGCGAACAGCGGCGCGAAAACAAACAGGCCCCACATGCCGTAAACGATACTCGGGATAGCCGCCAGCAGATCAATAGCCGTGCCCAGCGGGCGACGCAGCCAGGCGGGTGAGAGTTCAGTCAGGAACAGCGCGATACCGAAACTCACCGGCACGGCAATAATCAGGGCAATGATGGAGGTTACAAGGGTGCCGTAGATCGGTACCAGTGCACCAAATTGTTCGTTGGGCGCATCCCAGGTTTTGGTCCACAAAAAGGCGAAACCAAACTTCTGGATGCTGGGCCACGAGGAGATGATCAGGGAAACAATAATGCCGCCCATCAGTAACAGTACAATCAGCGCAGCCAGTCTGACCAGCGCGCCAAAAATCTTATCACCTTGTTTACCCGGGGCTTTGAATGCCGGCTTCGTTGCAGCCATAGAAGTCTCAGTCTTCAGAAGTTATCAGGGCGGCATGAGCCGCCCGTTGGGTCTGACCGGACCGCTGCCCGGTCAGGGTCGGTCAATTACTGATAAAGCGCTTTACCAGAACTGTCTTTGATGTTGGCTTTCCAGGCGGCGCGAATCTGGTCGGTCACGCTCTCTGGCAGCGCAGCATAATCCAGCGCAGTGGCGGTTTTGCTGCCTTTCTTGTAAGCCCAGTCGAAGAACTTCAGTACTTCAGCGCCTTTGGCCGCATTCGCCTGGTCTTTATAGATCAGAATGAAGGTGGTTGAGGAGATTGGCCAGGCATCAGCGCCCTTCTGGAAGGTCAGATCCTGTGCGAACGATTTGCTCCAGTCTGCGCCTTTCGCGGCATTGCTGAAGCTGGTTTCGCTTGGTGCCACCGCTTTACCATCAGCATCCATCAGTTTGGTGTAGGTCAGGTTGTTCTGTTTAGCGTAGGCATATTCAACATAACCGATTGAACCCGGCAGACGCTGAACAAACGCGGCGACGCCGTCGTTGCCTTTACCGCCCAGACCCACTGGCCAGTTAACGGTGTTGCCTTTACCAATTTTGCTGTTCCAGTCCTGGTTCACTTTCGCCAGATAGCTGGTGAAGACGAATGAGGTGCCTGAACCATCAGCGCGACGCACCACGTTGATGTTGGTTTCCGGCAGTTTCACGCCCGGGTTAAGTTTGGCGATCGCCGGGTCGTTCCACTTTTTGATGGTGCCGAGATAGATATCGCCAACGGTCTTGCCATCCAGCGTCAGCTGGCCTGACTTGATACCGGGCAGGTTAACTGCCAGTACCACACCACCGATCACGGTAGGGAACTGGAACAGGCCATTTTTCTGCAGATCTTCATCTTTCATTGGCGCATCGGACGCACCGAAATCAACGGTTTTGGCGATGATCTGTTTAACGCCGCCAGATGAACCGATGCCCTGGTAGTTAATTTTGCTACCGGTGGCTTGCTGATA
>Ga0157359_1000929_pt1 | contig 11447 bp, 7 predicted proteins | sample AttcapACBM3_FD_111482 | JGI IMG/M metagenome (GOLD analysis project Ga0157359, IMG submission 111482) | Fungus gardens microbial communities from leaf cutter ant in Botucatu, State of São Paulo, Brazil - Atta capiguara ACBM3 | ecosystem: Host-associated > Fungi > Mycelium > Unclassified ...
CCTTTTTTAATACTGTACTTTTTCTTGTACCTTCTTTATTTTTTCTAAAAATTTTGTTGCCCTTTCCATTTTCTTTTTTTTCCTAATATTTACTCCTATTCTTAATTCTCTACCATAGTTTACCATAAACAGAAGTACTTTGGTTACTAAATATACTTTGTTATTTACTGCAAATTCTGCTAAAGCTAGCTATTCTAGCCAGTTCTTTTGTCTATGATCTATAAAAAACCTAAAATACTGTTCTAATTTTTAGTTTATGTTGTGATAACCACTAGTCAAAAAACCAATAATAACACAAGCAATAGATCTTAAGACAAATATCAAGTGGAAATTACAAGAGAACTTAACAAGAAGTCCCTATTGTATTCTTATACTATTAATACAAAGTTCTCATGGTCTGTACTAACAATAAATAGCTCTACCCTAATGTCCATATATAGTCTATACTTCCACTATGTGTCAACCTCATGTCTTTTATAAAGACATCATGTCATATATATATACCCTAACATCATTCTTTTAGTTCTTTCTCCCAGAGTCTAAGCTTATGACTTCATATCATGTGACATGTCATGTAACTGCAGTTACATACCTTCTTCATCATCAAATAATAAAAAGAAAAAGAAAAAAAAAAGTCAAAAGAAAAAAATATTAAATTAAGAAAAATAAATAAAAGTAAAGAAAAATGTTAGTGTCCAAGTATACCATAACAGTTTATCCATTCCATTTGTTCATCTGTTTGTGGATAGAATACTATCAATAATTTAGTTTTAATTCTCAACATTCTACTTAACTCTTTAGTCAACTCTACTACAAACTATAGTTTCCTATCTAAGATTATGCTTTCTGGTAACCCGTACAATTTCTATACATTATCTCTAAACAATCTTACCAACCCCTCTGCTAATGTATCTTCTATCATTACCATAAAATATGTCATTTTTAACAACCTATTATAGACTACTAGAATTGCATTCTTTTTAGCTAATAATAGTAACTTTGTAATAAAGTTCACTGTTAAGTATATCTATAGTGCTTCAGGTATTTTACTCAACTTTAACTTCTCTGCCAGTGTCTCTATTCTATTCTTCATCTACTGACATATATCATACTTTTCTATATATTATCTTATATTCTTTGTTATCTTCAGCCACCAATAATTCCATGTTACTAACTCTATTATTTTCCATTTTCTACTGTGTCCCACTACAGATATGTTGTAGTATAACCAGATGAGCTCTGCTCTCAATTCTTCATTCTTTAGCACATATACTTTTTCTTTCTTTAATACTAATTCTTCTTTTATCTGTTATTTGTCCTCTCTTAATACTTTTACTATATTTACTTCTGGTCCTTCTATTACTACTTTTACTAAGTTATGAATTCATTGTTCTTTAATTAATTTCTGATTACTAAGTTCACTTATCTTTTCTATTTTTATCTCTAGTATATATTTTAAGATGAAGTCAAATCTTGACAGATAAAGTACCCAATGAACTTATCTTCTATTTAACTTTTGTATTTTCATGAAATATTCTAAGTTTTTATAATCTGTTTAGACCTCAAACTTAAATTTTGTGCCCTCTAGTAAATGTCTCTAGTTTTCCAATCCCCTTATCACTACTAATATTTCTTTATCATGAATCTCATAATTCTTCTTTATCTCATTTAGAAATTTTGAGAGAAATACTACTAGCATCTATTTTCCATCTTCACATTCTATGAATAATACCCCTTCTGTAATATAATCCAATGCATCTACTTCTATTCTCATTTTTTTGTCTAAGTTTGATACTGCCAACACTAGTTCTTTTGTGAATCTCTTTTTTAACTCTTGAAACACCATCTCCTATCTTTCTATCTATTTCCACTTTTGATCCTTCTTCACCATGTTATACAATGGCCTAGCTATTGCTGCAAAATTTCTAATGAATTGGCAATAATTTTCCAACTCTAAGAATTTCTGTACATTTTTGACTTCTTACAAAGCTGGCCAGTCTAGTACTCCTTTTATCTTTTCTTCTTCCATCTTAATTCCTTCTAGCCTTATCACTACATTCAAGAATCCAACTTTCTGTACCTTCTACTTGTATTTTTCTAGTTTTACATAAAGGTTATTCTCTACTAATCAATTCTCCTCTCTTAGTCTATAATTTTCCATCTTCTACAATTCCATGCAAGATGGCCAAAATCTTTACAACTATAATAATTTTTTCCTCTATCCATATTTATCACATACAAGTCCCTTCTTATTTCTTCTTCTTCCTTTCCTTGTCCTTGCAGAGAGTTTCTAACTACCATTGTATTTGCCCTTTCCATCTCTTCTATTGAGGTAAGTCCTACTAGCATCTACTACATCTTCTGCCTTCTTGGCCATACTCAAGATAGGAGTAGTTATAGTCTGACTCCTCCTATATTATTCTCCAGTTTCCTCTGTCTTTGTCCTTAGTTTCTGCTCTTTTTCCTTTGTCTCAATCTTTCTTCTTCTCTGCTTTTTCTCCAATATCTATTTAGATTAGTAGCACATTTGTACCACTGTTCAATGCTTGTAGAAGGTCTTTCTGTCTTCATTAACTTTCTTCTTACCATTCTATTCATTTTCCTTTTAAATTCTTCTACTAATGCTCTTTCTTCATATTCACTCTCTCTTGCTACCCTTTGAAACTCCTGTACAAATTCCTTCATTGTTTTTTCTTCCTGCTCTATCCTTCTGAGTTCTATTACTTTTACTAATTTCTCATCTCCTTCTCCAAACTGTATTAGTCCTCTTCACTCCTTTTATTGGTATAGATTTTGCTGGCTCTTATTAGAATTCCTCTTTTTTAATTTTCACAAAAATTTTCCTACAAATCTAAATTCTACTTCTTCTACTTCTAAATCTTTCAATAGGTTCTCCTTCCACATCCTTCCATCTTCTCTACTTCTCTACTAAATTCTGATAGCTTGGCCACCTCAATATTAGATCTTGTGTTAAGTCCTTCTATTACTTCTTCTTCTCCCATAACTGCTAGCAGGACCTAGATTTGCACCTGCATTGCCACCAACTACTTCTGTTGTTATTAAATAATTTATTTGTAATTAATTGAGCTATGTTGACTCATATTGTATTATGGGAGTAGTAATATTGGTGAGAGTGATAGTGATAGTGGTAAAGAAGATAATATATATACAAGAGTAGTAAAGAAGAGCTAGTGCTAGCCTCACTCTTAGACTCATATTTAGAACTTAAAGTAATTTTGGTAAGTGCTAGTAGGTCCTCTTCTTGCTCTATCTCATACTGTCTACTAACTACTTTTAGTTACTGACTACTATCTTAATAAAATTATAGATGATTTTGGTCTAAGAAGACTATTCTTTCTTAAGAATACTTACTATTCTCTTGCATGTACTAGTAACAAGGAGACTAACAGTATAGAGCTAATATAATGAAAAAGATATAGAATACATCCACAAAAAATAATATCTGAAATACACTAGTGGGCTTTGGTGCAGACAAATAGCTAAGCTTCTCCTGTTTAACTAGTATACTCTTTATACCTAGGGTCTAGCAAATCTTCTTGACTAAAGAACTGTGTTATTCCTTGGTCAAGAATAATAAGTGATAAAAGTATTTGAGAGGACTCTGTATTGAGCAATCTTAGAATCTTAGAGCTGGTCAAAAGAAGAAACCTTGTATAAGGTTTACCCAAGAGAACTTGATAGGGAACTTTGTATAAGACTGTCTATCTTATATATTCTAGACTAATGATCTGTGCTATGTTACAATTAGCCTACTCTAAATAACCATATATCTGCCTTAAGATCAACATGTATATAATATGCTATATGATGTCATTTCTTTCAGAACTTTTTACTGCTTTCTCTTATAATATGTGATCTGTGACCTTATGATGTTATACTTAACTAAGTCTAACTTCCATAATTCTAACAGTAGAACTCTAAAGATCATTAACAATACTATTGTCACAAACTTCATTCAACTTGTATCTCTACAACCAGTTGACCAATTTTCACAAACTAAGTTGCACTGGAAAGCCCCAAAGGAGGGCTATCTACACATATATGAGATATACAAAAGCAATAACAAACAATTGAGATATCAGGCCATCAGTAACTGTAAAAGCTTCATTTGCTAATATCTTATGAATGGCTGGACAGATTTGCATGGTCAAACTTGCATTGGAAAGTGCTCATCAAACTATTTCTGATTATATATGGTATATCTCAAAGCAATAAGTATTCATAGAGATACAAGCATATCAATGTAGTGACATAATTAGTTATCTTCTAAAATTAACCTGACAGCTGCTATGACAAATAACAGCTCCCATCAAGTACAAGTTTTGATCATATGATGGAAACAGCTTGTGCACAAACCATCACTCTTTTGTATATACCTTTGTGTTTGAAGATTAGACCTCAGACTTAACAACGTCAATCATTTCTATTGATACTACTCATCACCTATTATTATTATCTCCTCATACTGAACCTCTGAAATACTATTAAGTTCAAGTATCACAACTAGTGAGTAGCTCATTTCTTAATAACTATATAATAAAATATTAAAAGTAGCAAAACTATATGCAGAAAAATAGCTTAGAAGCTTATGTTTTCATAATAGTAATAATTTTTCAAGCCATGTTGTATGACTTTATTTATTTAGCAAAAAGTCAATACTATGAGAGAAACTGTTAGTCACATATCTTTTTGTACAATCATCTTAAGATTATTATCAGCATTCTGGAACTCTATTATAGCCATGTTATACACAATCACTTTCTCAATAGATACACTTATCCAACTTAATATATATTAGTCTCAGATCAGTAACTATAAAAAAAAAGTTGAACTTCTCAATATCTCTTACTATACTATAAACAAATAGTCCTCAATGAATTGTTTATTTAAACATCAACTACTAACTTGAACTTAGTCACTTTATTGAGGAATGCTACTGGCTAGATAAGAGCAAACAAGATTAATTTTCTTTTAGTTTTGAAAAATAAAGATAATAACAACAATAATAATATAGCTAATAGATATACTAGTTAGACTTCATAATATTTCAAACAAACTAAACCTCTTTTAAACAATAAAACAACATATCTCTACAATCTTACAATATTATAACCAGTGATAAACATACAAATATAGTTATGGAGAAGACTAAAAATACTATTATTTTGATAATAGAGAAGATTTTAGCCAAGAATAAAAATAGAAATATTAACATAGTAATAGACTCTGAAGCAACCAATTATTATTTTATAAATATAAATATATTCACTGAATATGAGAAGTTTAAGATACTGTTGATAAAAAGAATAGTAAAGAAGAAAACAAACTTTTCAATAGCTAAATAAGAAACAGTAAGAATGATAATTAAAATAGAAAATAGAAAGAAAATAAATCTGATATTATGAGATATCTTATATATTCCAAGACTTTGTTTCAATCTGACCTCAATTCTAAAAATATGCAATATAAGTCTGAATATAATTTTCAGTATAAATAATATAATAGTAAAACTAAATAATAAACATATAGCAATATAAGATATATAACAAGAAGGTTTATACTATATAAAGACTATCAAGAAGCCTTTTACTATAGCTGCTCAATATTATAATATGCTTAATTTTTTATTTATCTATTTTCCTTAATTTAATTTTTCTTTTCTTTTTCTTTTATTTCTTAGATAATAGAGATATATAATCATAATCATATGATATATCACATGACATAATATCATAAGCCTAAAACATTATAAAAAGAATTACAAAAATGATATCAAGATATATGTTTATAATATATTTATCTCATAGTATATATATAATATACTTATAGTTAATGTATAAACATTAGAATAAGATTATTTACTATTAGCACAAACTATATATCTGTAGTATAAATAGAATAACAATATATTGGAAACTCTTTATGTAATCTCTACAAAACTTTTTGTGATGTAAGACTAATGTTACAAATTTTGAAAATCTTAAAGTTAGTTAGAAGAAGAAATCTTATATAGAGTTTACACAAGAGAACTTGATGAAGTTCTAAGTACAAACTAGTCTATCTTATATACTACAGTCTATAATCTGTACACATATAACAACTATCTTACTCTAAAGTACATATGCTTGTCATAAGACTAACATGTGGTTATCTTGCTGTATAATATCATTTATTTCTACAACATTCTTGATTAGTGATTACTACAACAGTAAATATTCTTGGTGTATAACTAACATAGTTAATCACCTCAAACTTTATATAATCAGACTCTAAGCTTAAGAGATAGATAGTAGCTACTAAAAGATTATTGTGAATATTGATAACTAGATCTAGTCCACTAGCTAAATATACTTATCATTAAAATAGGTAGTGTTATATAAGCATACTCGTTGTTTTTGTATAGAAATCTTATACTTAAGATCTATTGTAATCTTTCTACATATAAAAATAGTATTATTTAGTAAAAAAACAATAGAAATTTTCTCTTTAGAGATAATAGTCAGTATTTTTTAAAGTAGTAGTTAATAAGATAGTTAGTAAATAGTATGAAGTCAGATAAGAAAAATACTAGTATGATTAATATAAGAAGCTTGATGGAGTTTTAGTTACAAAGTGTCTATCTTATATATACTTGACTAATAGTCTATACTACACTAACCTAGCCTATTCTAAAGAGATATATATACTATATATTATTGATATGTAAAATGATATTATTGTTCTGGAACTTTCTATAATATTCTTTGTGATCATAGTCACATGACTTGTAATAATATCATGTAATATGTGACAAGTTTTGTGACATTATGCTAAACTCTAATCCTAAGTTTGAAATAAAAATAAAAAAGAAAAAGTTAAGCCATCATCTTTGACTCTGATATATAGAAAAACTTATCAAAAGATATTGCTTAAGTTGTCAAACATCATAACAACAATTTTGGATCAAATAGATATAGAAGAATAAATTAAAAAAGTAGAAGAAAAAGAGATAATAATAAGATTGCAATTAGTAATGGAAAACTAAAATAAAATATTAGAATTACAAAAACAATTGATGATGTTGCAAGAGAAAAAAATAAGAAAACAAAAAAGAGCATGAGATAGAGATTAAGTGAGAAAGAATTATAATAAGAAAACAAAAGAAAAAAAACAAAGAAGCAAGCAAGAAAGAGAGAAGGCAAAAAAGAAGAAAAAAATTAATAACAAGTAAAGAAAAGTTAAAAAGATAAGAATAAAAGAAGAAAGAAAAATAAAAAAAAGTATAGAAATAAAGAAGAAATAGTAATATAAAAGAGAAAATATTTTGTTTGTAAAGGCTTTGGACATATTGCTCATAATTATAGAAATATAAAAAGTGAACAAAATAAGATATTAACACTGAAACCCTCAAATAATAAATTTGAAACTTTGATGAATAAAGTGATGAATATAAGAGAAAAAAGTAAAGAAGAGATAAAAAAAGATAGAAAAACAATGTTGAAAGAAGAAAGATTGAAGAAAGAAAAAAAGAAAGAGAAAAGAGAAAAAAAGAAAATACTAGTAAAAGTGAAAGGATAGAAGGAGATAAAGCATTGAGAGAAATAATAGTTAAAATACAACTAATAAAGTAAAATAATAATGAAAAAAAAACTGTAGTAAAAGCATTATTGGATAGTAGTATAACAAGATTAGTGATAAGTTCAAAGTTTACAAGGAAGAACAAGTTTAAAAAGAAAAACCAAAAGAACTAATTTATATAAGAAACATAAATAGTATCTTTAATTATAAAAGACTAATTGAATATATAGTAGAAATGAAGTTATTTTTTATAAGAGATATAAAAAGAAAACAGAAATAAATATAATAAGAGAGCAGAAATAGAGTATAATATTAGAGATACTTCAGCTAGCATACTACAACTCTAAATTGATTAGAAGACTGGAGAGATGAAGATAATAAGATGTCCAAATAAATATAGAAAATAGTGAAAAAAAAGTAGAAGAAAAAGAAAACAGAATTAAAAAAAGAATTTAGAAAACTAATGGTTAAGGAAGAGATAAAAATAGAAAAGATAATAAAAAAAGAAGCAAAAAAAAAAAGATTTAATAAAAATTAGAATAATGAAAGAAATAGTTTTTAAAAAGTTGTTATATGTTGAGTCTACTCATTCTGAAGATATATCTCTGTGATAATGCTGTTACTATAATATCTCTAAAATAAGCCTGTCTTCCATGATGGCTATTCTTTTTGTAACATGTCTTCACAATAGTAATGTAATAACCTAGATATTCTGTTTTTCATAACAAAAATACTCTTACTAAACTTAGTCTTCCATAGTAGAATTTTCTTATCTGACTCCTGTCATTATCTCACTACTGAAACCTCTGCTTGGGATTATACACTAAAACCCTAAGTATCTCTTATATCTCTGACTTGTATATAAGACTAGTAGTTATACTATAATTTACTAGTCTGATAATCAATAAAGATAACTTCTATTAAACTCAATCTCTAGTGTTCAATGACAACATACCAAATCACCACTCACTTTCATTTTGAACTTCATTTACTCATCTAAAATTGTAATCACATGACAGACAGATAGTACAGTATATAAGCTAAAGCTAAGGTTATTCTAACAAATCTGTATCACTAAGCTCATTGCATGGAGTTTTCATACTTTACACATTCCTGAGCCAAATCTGCAGACTTTGCCTCCTAGTGTGAACTATATCTAATAAAAGTTCCATAAGTATTTAAAGAAAGTTTTGTTTTGAAAAAAGAAAAAATATATTCATTGTCAAGAATAGAAAGGAAGGAAGTTCAGAAGTTTTTAAAGAATTAGTCAAAAAAGAAATATATTTAACTATTAAAGTTATTACTGATATTACTAATATTCTTTGTACCAAAAAAGAATAGAAAAAAGAAGATAATGCAGGACTGTTAAATATAGTTTATATCTTGTTATCTGAGATTTAGAAGGGCCACTCAGATATCAAGATCTAAGTAAAGATGTGTTATCTTAGAACACAGAAGTTAGAGCAGAACAATCTTTAGCTTCAGTATATATACTATACCTTTACAAGTTATACTGTTCATATACTTCAGATCAGAACTGAGGACTTTTAGGAGGTAGACAACTATTGAAAGATAGCAAGACATATCATCACTAACACTAGAAGAACAGTGCTAGTTTTAGTTAATTTTTAGAATAGCAAAATACAAAGTATCTAATCATCTTAAAGTGTATACAGAGTAAATACTTGTCTTCACAGATTCTCAGATATAGCCTTAGTTATAAAGTACCAATATTTAAGTTCTTGGAACAGTATTCAGAGTTTCATGAAAAGCAGAAGAAAGCCATATACTCAATTATGGAATAATTAACTCTAAATGAAGTCAGATTGATCCACACTAGAAGAGTAGTGTAGACTAGAAAAGAAATATCTATTTCCATAGATGTTTTGAGTGAAGTGAATTTCTATTTTTCTATTTTTAGAACTTAGAGTTAGAGTGACAAGATCATGCAGTCACATCAGATGACATGGTCACAGTAATAGTCACAAGTCATATAAAAGAATATAAAAGGTTCTGAAAGAATAATATCATACAATATATGCAATACATATTGATCTTAAGGCAAACACATGGCTGTTTAGAGTAGGCTAGAAGTAGTTAGCATAGACTATGAGGTTTTAGTATATAAGGTAGACTATCCTATACAGAGTTCTCTATCGAATTCTCTTATATTAACCCAATATAAGGTTCTATTCATTGACCTACTCTAAGGTTTTTGAGTTGTAACATGAATGTTGGTGAGTGTTATCTGTGATAGGACCAGATGAGATCAGATAGATTTTGGTGGTATGTGATAATTCTCTAATATTCAAGAATTACTAAAAATTAGAGTAATTTGCTTAATAGCCTCTATTTTAGATAACTACTCTAAGCACCATATCTAATTTGTAATCTGGTAGTTTACACTGTATTAGTGATCCTAAAAATCAACTAAAATTAACACTTATTTCCAATGTTGACAACAACATATCTTACTACTCTCTAGTAGTTTTCTATCTATCAAGTCTCCAAATCTCATTCTAAGATATATAACTAGTATAGCTAGTAAAGATGCAGTACACAAGCTAAAGCCAAAGATCATTCTAACCTAACTTCTGTATTCTCAGATAATACATTAATTACTTATCTAGATTTTCAAAATGCTTTATCAGATCTTAGATAACAAGATGTGAACTATGTCTAATATCATACTACATGTCAATAGTATGTAATATATATGCTCTTTAGAGTAGGCTAGGTTTAGTGTAACATGAACCAACAGTCCAGCATGTAGGATACATTATACTAGAAACTTTATCAAGTTCTCATATATTAACCCAATACAAGGTTCTCTTCTTATCTTAACACTTTAAGGTTTGAATTGTAATATACAAATATTATCTTTGCTTTCTCACAAACTCTATAATCTATAATTCAACATCCAATATCTACTATTCTTGATTTGCATGCAATATCTGCAACTTTGTATTTTCAAACAATAATAAAACTTCCATTTTCTAGTGTACTTCTCTATTCTAGCAGTTCCTAACTATGCTTACACCATCATTCTACTCAGATAAACTAATCTGAAAGATTAAAAATATATGTCAGAGTATATAGAATAACTGTCATCTCTAAAAACTCTATTTTATTGTCTTAGTTTTTTCTGGAGATAAGTTGTACTATCAATAATTGTTTATATAATAAACTTAGGTTTTTCTGGAGATTTAAAGTGTTTTCCATACTCCCACTTAGTCACTCTTACAATTTCCTATAGGTAGTTTGTCTACTATTTAATAGACTTAGAATGTCTTGAAGCTTTAAGGTTTTCTATACCTCTGTCCAGTTGCTCCAATAGTACAGAATATCAAATATGGTACAAGATATTAATAATGTCAATAATGTTATTAAGTCTGAAGTCTAACTCTCAGACATATAAGTCTATATACAAGATAGTGATGGTTTGATATCTTAATGATTCATTGTTGCTTTTAGACATCCCACATATATATGAATAGCTCTTATTTGAGACTTTCCAGTGCAACTTAGTTTATAAGAATAAGTCTAGTAGTCACAAAAATATAAGTTGAGTGAAGTTTGTGACACTTTTTTCCTATTTCCATTTCTTTTTGTCTTTAAGTTCATTAAGATATTTTGCTGTATGACTGAAGTTTGACAAAGTGTCAATAGAAATTTACAAACCTTAAGAAGATTTCTACTTTTTTATCCTACTAAGTATTTTCCATTTTTTAATCACCTGTCATTTGTCAAGTCCAAACCCCAAGTGTAGATGTCTTCCACAGTGGATCACTTTTCTCTAAACTCCACAAGTAATTTGTCTTCCACAACAGACTTACTTCAAACTTCACAAAAACTCTGTCTTCTATGGC
>Ga0157359_1000930_pt1 | contig 11443 bp, 10 predicted proteins | sample AttcapACBM3_FD_111482 | JGI IMG/M metagenome (GOLD analysis project Ga0157359, IMG submission 111482) | Fungus gardens microbial communities from leaf cutter ant in Botucatu, State of São Paulo, Brazil - Atta capiguara ACBM3 | ecosystem: Host-associated > Fungi > Mycelium > Unclassified ...
AGGCGCCTCCACGGCGGCACCGATCATGTTGGAGCTGCTGCACAAGGTCTGTCCTGAGCAGATGGCTTCGCCGGAATGGCAGAACAAAATCCGTGCGGTGATTCCATCCTGGGGCCGTAAGCTGAACGGTGACGTGGCGCTGACAGAGAAAGTGTTAGCCGAAACCAGCCGTATTCTGCAACTCGATTACTCGCCAGTCACCCCGATGGCGGCCAACGATGAAGGACGGGAAACCGCATTCGTCGTCGGCAAGTAATTTGCCATTGAAGAACAGAAGGCTTCGCATCTGAACTGCCCCAGCAATCCGGGCAGTTTATATTAAGCCGCTTTCAGGGCCTGAGCCCGGTACTGAACCGGACTCAGGCCTTTCAGTTTCAGGCTTATCCGCTCGTTATTTCATCATGAACCTATTCGCAGATCGCCCGCTTCACCTCATCAATTCATTTAAACTGATTACGGTATAAACACGTCGAATCCAGCGTGCAGATACTGTATCCCTGAATAATCTTTCCCGGACAGATTCCTGTCTGTGACATGCATAGTGTGACTCCCTATGATATAAATATCCCTGTCTGATAATCGTAAAATTACGATAAAAATATGTGCTCTTTTTCACATTAAGTAATATACCCTTTTGTTATTTTCCCCAGGCTAATTATTTAAAAAAGGCTTTCTCATGGAAGGAGAAAATAGTTTAGAAGTAAAATATGTCTCTGGTGCCGGAGCAGAATCTTACAGATTAGCTGTTAATCTGGAGATTGCTCAGGTTATGACTGCGAAGTTTAATCAATGTAATGTAAAAGATTTAACTACAGATATGTTTCAATCTGCAATAGCCTCCGGCGTGCTGGGCTCGATGAGCGGTGCCGTAATCGTTCCTGGAATCGGACTGGAGCCTGGATGGATTGCCGGAACAGCTACGGGTGCGGCAGGAGCGGCTTTCACTTACGGATTAACCTGCTGGTGGTAATGAAACCGGTACAGAGAGTTTTTTTGAATACGCTGCTAATAATTTTAGCGTTATTTTTCATTGACTATTTTATTGATGGTTTACCAACGATAAAAGACTCAGTAAAAATAGTGACAACCGGTGTATTGACAGGCCTGATAAATTACAAGATATATGTTAAATAAAATTGCCGATTGTAAAATTAAGATATTATATTTATAAAAAATGCTTACTTAATCGAACGATGGTATAAAGCTGGATAGTTTATATTAAGGGGCTTTCAGAGCCTGGGTTCGGTATTCAACCGGAGTCAGGTCTTTCATTTTCAGGCTTGTCGGTTCGCTTTTATAAATGGATAGGTTTAAAGATGACTCTGCTGGGTGCCCAGCTTTGGGGGGCAATCCGGTTGCGGGGCCTTTTTTATTGGCCTGTTGCCTGGTCGTACCGGGCATTCTCTATTAGGGTTAAGGCATCTTTTAGCTGAACGATCAGGAGGAACCTGCATGTCTTACTCCCCTGCGTCACCCGAATTTACCCTGCTCGACCGTTACTGGCGGGCCGCGAACTACCTTTCCGTCGGACAGATCTACCTGATGGATAACCCGCTGTTGCGCGAGCCTCTGAAGCCGGAACACATCAAACCCCGTCTGCTGGGCCACTGGGGCACGACTCCCGGCCTGAATTTTATCTATGCCCACCTTAACCGCATTATCCGGCAGCGCGATCTGAATATGATCTACATCTGCGGGCCGGGTCACGGCGGCCCCGGCATGGTGGCGAACACCTGGCTTGAGGGCAGTTACAGCGAAATCTATCCGCACATCTCTCAGGATGCCGCGGGTATGCAGCGACTGTTTAAGCAGTTCTCCTTTCCGGGCGGCATTCCCAGCCACGCCGCCCCGGAAACACCCGGCTCAATTAATGAAGGCGGAGAGCTGGGTTATTCGCTCTCTCATGCCTTTGGTGCGACCTTCGACAATCCTGACCTTGTCGTGCCGTGCGTAATTGGCGACGGCGAAGCGGAAACCGGTCCGCTGGCCTCCAGCTGGCATGGCATCAAATTCCTCAATCCTGAACGTGACGGTGCGGTGCTGCCGATTCTGCATCTCAACGGTTACAAGATTGCTAACCCGACGCTGCTGGGTCGCAGCAGCGATGAGGATCTGCACCAGCTGTTCAGCGGCTACGGCTATGAGCCGCTGTTTGTCTGCGGGCATGAGCCAGAAAAAATGCATCCGCTGATGGCGGAGGTGCTGGATAACGCCTTCAGCAAAATCGCTGCCTGTCAGCATGAAGCGCGCAGCGGCACCGCCAGCACCGATGTGCCGCGCTGGCCCATGATCATTCTGCGCAGCCCCAAAGGCTGGACCGGCCCCAAAACGGTTGACGGAAAAAAAGTGGAAGATTTCTGGCGGGCGCATCAGGTACCGGTCGCCGCCTGTCGCGAAGACGAAGATCATCGCCAGATCCTTGAGACGTGGATGCGCAGCTACCAGCCCGACGACCTGTTTGATGAACAGGGTCGCTTAAAGCCGGAACTGCAGGCGCTGGCACCAAAAGGCGATAAACGCATGGGCGCCTCACCGTATGCCAATGGCGGCCTGCTGCGCCGGGAGCTGGATGCACCCGGCATTGCGGCGTTTGCCTGCGATGTCAGCGAACCCGGCACGGAGATGGCCCAGGCAACGGAGCATCTGGGTCGCTATCTCAGCGAGCTGTTCCAGCGCAATCGCGATAACTTCCGCCTGTTTGGCCCGGATGAAACCGCCTCTAACCGCCTGACGCCGGTGTTCGACGTCACCAGCCGCACCTGGCTGGAACGAACCGAGCCGTACGATGAGCAGCTGGCGCGGGATGGCCGGGTGATGGAAATCCTCAGCGAGCATCAGTGTCAGGGCTGGCTTGAAGGTTATCTGCTGACCGGCCGCCACGGCCTGTTCAACTGCTATGAAGCCTTTATCCACATCGTCGATTCAATGTTTAACCAGCACGCCAAGTGGCTGAAAGTGTCGCGCAAGCTGGGCTGGCGTAAGCCGATTTCCTCACTGAACTACCTGCTCTCTTCCCACGTCTGGCGGCAGGACCACAACGGTTACAGCCATCAGGATCCGGGCTTTATGGATCACGTTGCCAACAAAAAAGCGGATATCGTGCGCATCTATCTGCCGCCCGATGCCAATACGCTGTTGTGGGTGGGCGACCACTGCCTGCGCACCTGGAACCGGATCAATGTGATTATTGCGGGTAAACAGCCTGCGCCGCAGTGGCTGGATATGGCCAGCGCCGTAACCCATTGTGAAGCGGGCATGGGCGAGTGGCGCTGGGCAGGCACCACGCCGGAGAGTGAACAGCCGGATGTGGTGATGGCCTGTGCCGGTGATGTGCCGACGATGGAGACGATGGCGGCGGTGGATCTGCTGCGCGAGATGCTGCCCGAACTGCGCATCCGGGTGGTGAATGTGGTTGATTTACTGGCGCTGCAGCCGCAGGACAAGCATCCGCATGGTAAATCTGATGCAGACTTTGACGCGCTGTTTACCCAGGATAAACCGGTGATCTTTGCCTTCCACGGCTATCCGGCGCTGATACATCGCCTGACCTATTCACGCACCAATCACCGCAACTTCCATGTGCGCGGCTTTAATGAAGAGGGAACCACCACCACGCCATTTGATATGACGGTGCTGAACGAGCTTGACCGCTATCATCTGGCGCAGGAGGCAATTCTGCGTGTACCGGGGCTGGCCGATGCCCATCCGGAGCTGCTGGAGGATTTACAGCAGCGTCTGGCGGAACACCATCGCTATGTCCGTGAACAGGGCGAGGATTTGCCGGAGGTGCAGAACTGGAAATGGCCGTCGGCCACCGCACCCGGCGCACCTGACTAAGCGGCCAGCAGCGCGTCCGTGAGCATCCAGATGGTGGTTGCCACCAGCGACAGCGCCATCAGGCTGTTAAAGAGCTGACGCTTCCAGGCAATCTGCAGATGGCTGCGCAGGCGATCGCCCAGCGCAGCCCAGATCAGGATGCAGGGCAGATTAAGCAGCATAAAGGCGATCATCACCGTCAGCACACCGCTGCTGCCGCTGTAAAGCAACGCGACGTTGGTGGCCATCAGCCAGGCTTTGGGGTTGATCGCCTGGAAGCAGGCACCGCCCACCAGCGTCATCGGTTGTGGGCGGGTTCGCGCTTCGGGTGCGGCGGCGCGAAAAATTTTCCAGGATAACCACATAAGATAGGCGCAGCCTGCCAGCGTCAGCGGCAGGCGGATCGCCGCCATCCAGTGCAGCAACACCTCCAGCGCCATTCCGGCAATCGCCGTCTGCACCGCGCAGCCCATCAGAATGCCGAATACCATCGGCAGGGTTCGCCGCATGCCAAAATTGACCCCGGATGTCGCCAGCAACAGATTGTTCGGGCCTGGCGTAATGGACATCACGGTAACGTAACTGAAGAAAGAGGGATCGAGCATAGTGGCTCTCCTGAAAACAGACAGAGTTCTATGCTACGGCGGAGATAGGGATGGTAACAGTGACAAAAAATTACTATTGTTATGGTTACAGTTCTCATTAATAGCGATTGTACCCATCCACCCCGGAGGCGACTGTGTCCCTTGCTCCCACGTCCGATCAACCGCTCTATCAGCAGCTGGCAGACAGCTTCGCTGAGGCCATCCATCAGGGCACGCTGAAACCCGGCAAACGACTGCCGGCGATCCGCCGCGTTGCCCAGTCACATCAGGTCAGCGTCAATACGGTACTGAATGCCTGGCAGATGCTGGAAGATCGCGGGCTGATAGAGGCGCGTCCGCAGTCGGGCTACTACGTGCGCGGCGTGTTGCCTGCCGTAATCCGTCACGGTCAGCATAAAGCCCGGGTACGCGACCCCGGCAGCGGCAAGCTCGACCTGATCGATAAGGTGTTTGCGGCGCAGAATCATCCCGACTACACCAATATTTCGCTGGCCTGCCCGCAGGACAGCGAGCTGTTTCCGGCGGCGCGCATCGCCCGGATTACTGCCTCACTGCTGCGCCGCCATCCCACTATCATCGGACGCTATGCACTTCCGCCCGGTAGTGAGCGCTTACGGGAGGAGATTGCGCGACGGGCGCTGCACGCCGGTCAAACCCTCACCGCTGATGAGATTACGCTGACCCACGGCTGCATGGAGGCGCTTCAGCTGGCGCTACGGGCGGTCACGCAGCCCGGCGACTGCGTCGGGCTGGAGTCGCCAACCTATTTCTTTCTCTTCCCGCTGCTGGCGTCGCTGGGTCTGAAGGCACTGGAAATCCCTACCGATCCGCAGCATGGCCTGTCGCTGGATGCGCTGGAGATGCTGCTTCAGGAGCAGCGTATTAAGGCTCTGATTGCGATGCCCAGCGTGCAGAACCCGCTGGGCTGCGGCATGTCGCTGGCGAACAAGAAGCGGCTGGCGAAGTTAGTGAATACTTACCACGTTCCGCTGATAGAAGATGGGCTGTATGACGAGTTGCAGTTCGACTGGCCGCTCTCGCCTGCCGTTAAAGCCTTTGATCGCGATGGCTGGGTGATTTACTGCACCAGCTTCACCAAAACCGTGGCGCCCGATTTTCGTATAGGCTGGACCGCCGCGGGTCGTTTTCATGATGCGATTGCCCGACTGAAAGCGGTGTCGTCAATGGCCGAATCCGCCCTGCTCTCTGAAACGCTGGCGGAGTTTCTCACTTCCGGCGGTTATGACCACCATCTGCGCACGCTGCGCCGTCGCTACGCCGCCAATCTGGATGAGGCGCGGAGTCTGATCGCCCGCTACTTCCCGGCAGGCACGCGCGCGACGCTGCCACGCGGTGGGTTTGTCTTCTGGGTCGAGCTACCGGGCGGCGTGAATACTACCGAAATGTTTGATCGGCTGCTGCAGGAGCAGATTTGTGTCACGCCTGGCGCACTCTATTCGCTAAGTGAGCGCTACAACCATGCGCTGCGTCTCTCCTGCTGCTATCCATTTGACGCGCGCTACACGCGGGCGATTCAGCGCGCCGGTGAAATCACCTGTGAACTGGCGGGCGTGCCGTGCGGCGAGGCTCAGGGTGTGCCGTTGCGGCCCCAGACGGTATAGCCGCGACGCTCGGTCAGGCGCTCGTAATAATTGCGCACCGCCGGATAGTCGGGGTGGTCGAGGGGCGTTTCAAACCAGCGGTTTACCGCCAGGCCACTCGGAATGTCTGCCAGCGTGAAATTACGCCCGGCAACGTAGCGACCGGTTTTTTCCAGCTGCTGATTGAGAATGCTCATGGTGTGCGCCCAGCCCTTGCTGGCCGCGGCCAGCAGACGCGGATCCTGGTGAGCCGGTGAGTTTCGCACCAGCGACATAAATGCGTAGCGCCATGAGGTATTGAGTTCGGTGGCTTGCCAGTCTATCCACTGATCGACTGGGGCACGCGTTTGCGGATGCTGAGGATAGAGCCATTCACCGCCATAGGCGTTTGCCAGATAGCGCAGAATGGAATTGGACTCCCACATCACAAAGTCATCATCTTTCAGAACCGGCACCATCGCATTCGGGTTGAGGGCCATAAATTCGGGCAGATGCGTTGAGCGGAAGCCGTCGCCCCACTCTTCGCGCTGATAATCGAGGTCAAGCTCGTCACACAGCCATAATACTTTGCGCACGTTGATTGAGGAGGCGCGTCCCAGGATCGTTAGCATTCAGAGTCTCCGGCGAAATCTTTAACTTATTGATAACGCTGTTAGCTGTTATAAGCAATCATCCGGCAGAGAAAAGGCCACACAGAACCCAGAGCAAGGAGTCACTATGAAGGTCGCGTTTAAGCAAGTCGATGTGTTTACTTCATCCGCCTTTAATGGCAATCCGCTGGCGGTGATTATGGATGCTCAGGGGTTAAGCGACAGCCAGCTGGCAGCGATTGCCCGCTGGACTAACCTGTCGGAAACCACCTTTGTGCTGCCGCCACAGCACGAAGCGGCAGATTACCGGGTGCGGATTTTTACCGTGGAGGGCGAGCTGCCTTTTGCGGGTCATCCGACGCTGGGCACCGCACACGCGCTGCTGGAGGCGGGCTGGCCCGTGCGCACGCCGGGTGAAATTGTTCAGGAGTGCGGCGTGGGTAACGTGACGGTGAAGATAGGTGACACAGGTGAACTGGCGTTTGCGGCGCCCGCTGCCACCCTGATGCCGTGGCAGGATGCGCTGATGGGGAACGCCTTTAACAGCGATGCGTTCGATCTGACGCAAAGCCCGACTGTGGTTGATATGGGGATTCGCTGGCTGCTGGTGCCTATGATCAGCGCTGAAGCCGTGCTGGCACTGCAGCCCAATGTCAGCGATTTGCAGCGCCTGATAAAGCATGCCGGTGTTTCAGGCGTGATGCCGTTTGGTCGCCTGCCAGAGGGCGAGCCAGAGCAGTACGAAGTGCGTGGCCTGCTGGTGGAAAAGGGCAGCCTGACCGAAGATCCGGTGACCGGCAGCGCCAACGCCTGTCTGGCGCGTTACTTTGCTATGGCGGGACAAACAGCGTCCTATCGCGTTCGTCAGGGAACGGCCCTGCAGCGTGCGGGTCGGGTGAACGTGACCTATGCCGGTGAAACGATCTGGATTGGCGGCAACACCGTTACCGTCATCGACGGCACCATTACGCTGTGACAGGCGGCGGCGCCGTGTTTGCCGCGACGCCGCGCCCGGTTAAATTCCCTGCCCGCCAGAGGCTTCAATACGCTGCGCGGTGATCCAGCCGGTTTCGTCACTGAGGATGGCGCTGATGGCATCGCCGATATCATCCGGCAGTCCGACGCGGCCCAGCGCCGTCAGCCCGGCAATCTGGTCATTAATCTCCCGCGTGTCACGAACCCGGCCGCCGCCAAAGTCGGTCTCAATCGCACCGGGCGCCAGAATATTGACGCGAATGCGGCGTTCTCCCAGCTCTTTAGCCTGATAGCGCGTCAGGACTTCCATCGCCCCTTTCATCGACGCATAGGTTGCTGAACCAGGATAGACCAGGCGGGTCAGCCCGCTGGAGATATTCAGGATGCGGCCCCCGTCGTTCATCAGCGGCAGCAGCTTCTGAGTCAGAAAGTAAGGCCCTTTAAAGTGCACATTGACCAGCGCATCAAATTCCGACTCGGTGGTGTCGGCGAAGGACTTATAGTGTCCATGCCCGGCGTTGTTCACTAAATAGTCAAATCGCTCACGCTGCCACTGCTGCTGAAGCGCCTGCTTCACCTCTCCGACAAAGCGATCAAACTGACCGGTTTCGCCAACATCCAGCGCCAGCGCCACGGCGCGCCGTCCCAGCGCCTCAATCTCCTTCACAACCGCCTGCGCCTCATCGGCATGGCTGCGGTAAGTCAGAATAATGTCTGTGCCTCTGGCAGCCAGTTTTAAGGCGCCATTGCGGCCTAAACCGCGGTTTGCACCGGTAATTAACGCCACTTTCTGATTCATCTCACACCCCTGTTGAAAAATTGAACACGATGTAAGGATATTCGCGAGTAATTGATCTATAAACAGGGTTAAACGCGGATCACTGTTTCAATAAAAACAACAATCGGTGAACAACATGGACAAAATTTACGCAATGCAGATATTTGTGCGGGTGGCCGAAATGGGCAGTTTTACCCGCGCCGCAGAGAGTTTAGGTGTACCAAAAGGCAGCGTATCGCGACAGATTCAGGCGCTGGAGAATCAAATGGCAACGCGTCTGCTGCATCGCACCACGCGCCGGGTGCAGCTTACCCAGGATGGCCTGGTCTATTACGACCGCTGCCTGGATTTACTGTCGATGATTGATGATATGGAGAGCCTGTTCCAGCATGAGCCCGCCTCTCTCAGCGGTAAACTGCGCGTCGATATGTCTGTGGCGATGGCAACCAGTTTTGTCCTGCCAAGGCTGCCAGAATTTTTGCAGCACTATCCCGGCGTGGAGGTTGAGCTGAGCAGCAGCGACCGCCAGGTGGATGTGATCCGTGAGGGGTTTGATTGCGTCATCAGGGTCGGCGAACTTAAGGATTCGGGCCTGATCGCGCGAAAAATTGGTACCCACACCTTGATCAACTGCGCCAGCCCTGGCTACCTTTCGCGGTTCGGCATGCCGACCCGGCTGGAAGAGTTGTCACAGCATGCGATGGTGCATTACAGCCAGCAACTGGGTCAGGCTTCACCCGGATTTGAATATTTTGATGGCAGACAGTGCCATTACGTCCATACCGGCGGCGTGCTGACGGTGAACAGCACCGAGACCTACCGCGCCGCCTGTCTGGCGGGATTGGGTATTATTCAGGTGCCTGCCGCCGGGATTCAGACATTACTGGAAAGGGGCGAGCTGGTTGAGGTGCTGCATCGCTTTCCCGCCAGGCCGATGCCGATCCACCTTCTCTATCCGCACCGGCGCAATGTGGCACGTCGCGTGCGGGTTTTTATGGAGTGGCTGAGTCAGGTCTTACAGGAGTACGTCACCTGAGCGGCTATACTTTGATTTTAATGATAAACAGGACAGTGAAGGTCTATGACAGACAAGCAGGAAAACCCACAGGATAGGCAGCCAGAAAAGCCGCTTATCGATATTAAAACCGGCAATCACACCGTGGATGAATCGATTGTTCGCGTGTCGCGCTTTGCCACCTGGTTTCAGTCTATCCCGGCGGTAGCGCATTTTATTCGTGCCCTTGACCGCTTTAACGATCGGCTTGGCAGCCAGTTTGGCGCCGCCATTACCTATTTCTCGTTTTTATCGCTGATTCCCATTCTGATGGTGTCGTTTGCCGCCGTGGGTTTTGTGCTGGCATCGAATCCGGATCTGCTGACCGATATCATCAACAAAATCGTCAGCAGCATCAGCGACCCGACGCTGGCGACCACGCTGAAGAACACGGTGAATACGGCTATTCAGCAGCGTGCCACCGTGGGGATTACCGGTTTACTGCTGGCGCTTTACTCCGGCCTTAACTGGATGGGTAACCTGCGTGAAGCGATTCGCGCCCAGTCGCGTGACGTATGGGAACGCAAGCCGGATGACAAAGAGAAGATCTGGAAGCGGTATATCCGCGATCTGCTGTCGCTGGCCGGTCTGATGCTGGCGCTGGTGATTACGCTGTCGCTGACCTCGGTAGCCGGGTCTGCGCAGGCCTCTATCGTCAGCGCGCTGGGGCTGGATGGCATTGAGTGGTTGCGGCCTGCCCTGACCATTATTGCCACTTCGATTTCTGTCATGGCGAACTATCTGCTGTTTCTGTGGATTTTCTGGATCCTGCCGCGTCATAAGCCGCGTAAGAAAGCCCTGTTCCGTGGCACCCTGCTGGCGGCAATCGGCTTTGAGGTGATTAAATTTGTGATGACGCTGACGCTGCCGAAGCTGGCAACCTCACCTTCCGGTGCAGCCTTTGGTTCTGTGCTTGGCCTGATGGCGTTCTTCTATTTCTTCGCCCGTCTGACGCTATTCTGTGCGGCATGGATCGCCACCGCCAGATATAAAGACGACCCTCAGATGCCGGAAGCGGGCAGCGCATCCCGCCCCAAAGCATCCTAATCCGTTAACAACAGCGGAAAATATCACCCCCCGGCTATTTTTTCATCAGATAACAGGATGAATAGCTGGGGGGTCACTTTTATTTAGCCCTTTCTTAGAGTATCCCGCCAGATATCGTCCGGTTTTCCCCGGTATCGCCCGGCATTCGTCACACCACAGAAATTATCCTCTTTTTGCCCCCTGAAGCCAGACGCGGCGCGGGTTTTCATCATTGAATGCGCTCTGGCAGATGCGTAAGATTCTTTGTCTGTATTTACAAATAAGAAACAGTTATGCAAGCCTCCCTCACAGACACGCTCGACAAACAGCAGGATCCCACGCCGGTTAACTCACGCAGTAAAGTGGTGATTGCCTCGCTGGTCGGAACGGCCATCGAGTTCTTCGACTTCTATATTTATGCCACTGCGGCGGTGATTGTTTTTCCACACATTTTCTTCCCGCAGGGTGATGCCACGGTCGCGACGCTACAGTCGCTGGCGACTTTCGCTATCGCCTTTATCGCGCGTCCGATTGGCTCCGCCGTGTTTGGTCACTTTGGCGATCGCGTGGGTCGTAAAGCCACGCTGGTTGCCTCGCTGCTGACCATGGGGATCTCCACCGTAGTGATTGGTCTGCTGCCCGGGTATGAGACGATTGGCGTAATGGCTCCTCTGCTGCTGGCGCTGGCGCGTTTTGGTCAGGGGCTGGGGCTGGGCGGTGAATGGGGCGGCGCGGCGCTGCTGGCGACGGAAAATGCGCCGGCGAAGAAGCGTGCGCTTTATGGCTCTTTCCCTCAGCTGGGTGCGCCGATTGGCTTTTTCTTCGCGAACGGGACTTTCCTGCTGCTCTCCTGGCTGCTGACCGATGAGCAGTTTATGCAGTGGGGCTGGCGCGTGCCGTTTATTCTCTCCGCCGTGCTGGTGCTGATTGGCCTCTATGTGCGCGTGTCGCTGCATGAGAGCCCGGTGTTTGCCAAAGTGCAGAAAGAGAAGAAGCAG
>Ga0157359_1000931_pt1 | contig 11440 bp, 11 predicted proteins | sample AttcapACBM3_FD_111482 | JGI IMG/M metagenome (GOLD analysis project Ga0157359, IMG submission 111482) | Fungus gardens microbial communities from leaf cutter ant in Botucatu, State of São Paulo, Brazil - Atta capiguara ACBM3 | ecosystem: Host-associated > Fungi > Mycelium > Unclassified ...
TAGAGTTTCCAGTACAAGCTAGTCTACCTTATATACTACAGACTATAGTTTGTGTGTACACTACAACTGACCTACTCTAAAGTCTATATACTTTCCATAAAGCTAATATGTTATAAGACAAAAGTGTGGACAGACTTTGGTAGGGTTAGGATTAAGATATAGATAATAGTATTATTATTAGTTTACAATGAGAGAAGAGAGGGCATGTGACTGGAAAGTCACATGATATGATGTCATAGGCCTAGAGGAGTCTAGAGGAGTCTGGAAGAACTTAGGGTCTAGAAGGATTGGGAAGAGTCTAGGGTTAGGATAACATCAAGGGACATGGATTCCTTATGGTATACATATGGTGTACACATATATAACAGAGATTAAAGAGTATGATGTCAGGGCACATGGATATGGCATGGTGGCCTTGAGGTAGATGTATGGAAGATGAGTAATGGACATGAGGACAGGGTATGGACATTAGGATAGGTATAGAGAAGTCGTAACATGGACTATGAGGACTTTATATAAATAGTAGGTAGAATACTGTTGTGGTTCCCTGTTGAGTTCTCTTGTGAATACAAAACTTATGTTCCCCACTAGATGTTCCTCCTGTGAGATTTACTTGTAGTGCTGCTATTGGACTTTGTGTCTAGTAGTTGTTACAACATAATACATTATTGTATATTGTATGATATTACCTATTCTAGAATTTTTTATAATATTTTCTGTATCACATGATTGTGTGACAGTGACAGTAACAGATGTCACACCTTCGTCACACTTTGTGAAATATATGACTATTATACATGACATTATATTATACCTTTTACCTAAGTTCAAAATAAAAAAAAGTGAAAATGAAAATTAAAAATAAAATAATGAAAAATAGAAAAATAGAATAAAGAAAATAATAAAACCAAGTCCAATATTGACAACTCTGACATATTTAGTATAAAGATTCTCTTCTTAGAGATATTAGAATATACAATTTAATTAAGATAGTAGTTAGTAAGACTACAGATAAGTAGTTAGTAGATAATGTGAGGTAGGACTAGTTGAAGGCCCACTAGTATTGACACTTTGCCTTTTCTCACTCCACTACTACTAATCTCTATTCCAAGATCAACATCAATATCCACTAATTTACTACTACCTTACTATATGAGTCAATATAATTTAGTAGAGTAGTTGCAGCTTCTAATAAGATAACAAGTAGAATAACTAGTGGTATTACAAGTACAGCTGGTTACTGGACTAGGAGAGATGGAGAGGAAAGTGAAAACAGCTTTAAGACTCAAATATGAATTTTAACTAGAGGTAGCCAAGCTACTTTTGTTTGATAGAGATCTAGGGAAAGTAATAGAATTTGTGATAGCATACAAGTTATACATTAGAATGAGAATGAGAAAGAAAATGGTAGAAGAGTAGATGCAATGGATTTGAATATATGTATAGAAAAGATTAGTAGATATTTAAAAGAAAAATATACTAGAGAATCTAGAGCTGGAGGATTAGAAGTTTGTATCAGTAGGTGAGTTTTTAGTAGCATTAAAGAGAGAGTTTAGGGGAGGAGATAACAAGTTAGCAAAAGTAGTAGAGCTCAAGCAAATAAAACAAGATTCTTGAACTATAGACAAATTTGCCCAAATGTTTAAGTAAGCAGCAAGAGGCAGCAGGTATGAAGGTTAGGCATTAGTTGAAGAATTCAAAAGGGAGATGAACAGTATTATCAGGTGTAAGCCAATTGTTAGAATGACTAGGTAAAGACTACAGTGATACTGTAGAGATTATGACTCCAGAAAAAGTATATATTATTCAAATGACTAAGTACACAACTCATCTCTAGAGAAATCCTAAGAGAATAGAATGGAGTTTTCCAGAGATAACAGCTACTCTAAGTATCTAAGAGCTTATTCTAATCAAGTGAAATATCAGATAGAATATTTAGTCACTTAGTTATAGAATAATAATACCAGATAGTGAGATACCTTGATGGAATGTTTCCAGATGGCAAAGGCTCATTGGTTGGTGGCCATTGGTAGCATGTTAAGGATTAGAAGGGAGTATATAAGAGTCTAATGGTATTCCTATGGAAATATTGGTGTATAGCTTAGGAAACAAGATAACTATAGGAATGATTTGAATTTTAGCAGATGTTACTGACTTCAATTTAGACAAAGCAGAGGGTTCTCTTATACTAATAGAGGCTGAACAATCTCCAAAAGACATCAAAAAATAGTATGAGAAAGCAATTAATTTGAATAGGTACTAGAGAGAGAGTAAGAGGAAAGAGGAGGCTAAGAGGTAGAAGAGAGACTCAAGCACCAAGATCAAATATAATAGCAACTGCTGGAGAAGTATAACAGCAACAATTGTCATAGTCCCAAGTTTGGCCAAGAAGGCAAGAATTTCAGTAGACATTAACAGGATCTATATTAATAGAGGGAGTGGAGAAGACAAATATGGTAATAGTCAATCTGCTATAGTAGTAAGTAGTGTTTGTGCTAAGGTATGACATATATGCTATGAAAGTAGATTGGAGGAAGAACTGTTACAATTGTAGAGAGTTTAGACATATTGCAAGATATTGTAGAAATCAGAGTTTTTTAGAACAGGAAAGAAGAGTGGAATATGAGAGCAATTATAATATGGACAATTTAAAAGAAGAGGAAAATCTAGTAGTTCTCAACTAAGTTTTAACTATAACAAGTTCATAATGCTTAGTAGTAAAGTAGTGAATAATACATTCAGATATAACTTGAATAAGGACTTGCTAAGGAAATTAATAGTAAATATTGAACTTATAAGAATTGACATTCAAGAAGGAGTAACTGTGAAAGTATTACTGAATAGTAGAGTAACAGATTTAGTTATAAGCTTAGAGTTTACAAGGAAGCAAGAATTTAAGTTGAAGAAAATTGAAAAACCAATATATATAAGAAATGTAAACAGTACATTTAAAAAGAAATGGCCAATAGAACATATATTAGAGGTAAATATATCTTACAAAGATCATAGGAAAAAAACAGAGATTGATATGATAGAAGAATAAAAGTGAAATGTGATCTTAGGAATGCTATAGCTTGCTTACCACAATTCTGAGATCAACTGGAGGATAGAGGAAGTAAAGATGACAAGATATCCTGAGAAATATGGAAGGTAGTAAAGATTAAAGTAGAGAAAATCAGGGTAGTAAAAACAAAAGGAAAAAGAGGAAAAGAACAAGAGGTAAGAAGAGAAAAAAACCATAACAAGGGAAAGATAATAGAAATAGAAGTAAAAAAAGTAATAGAAGAATAGGAGATTTGGGACAAAGAATAAGAAGTAGAGAGATTAGAGAAAGAAATTAAGAAATTAGTTCTTCCAAGATTCTACAAGTAGATTTATATCTTTAGAAGGAAAGTGAGTAAAAGAATGCTAACAAATCTTGTATAGGGTTTACATAAGAGAACTTGATGGAGTTCTTGTTATATACTAGTCTATCTAATACACTATTATTATGTTATATGATATTATCTGTTCTAGAACTTTTTAAAACTTTTTTTGTAATATGTGACTATAACAAGTATTACACCTTGTTGTAATGTGTAATATCATACTAAACCCTAATTCTATGTCCCAAATAAGAAAATCAATAAAAATATATCTATTGTCAAGAGAAGGAAGAGAGAAGATATGTGAGTTCATAAATGAACAATTGAAGGATATATTAGACTCTCCAAATTACTTCAAATAGCACTCATGTTCTTTGTAGAAAAGAAGAATAATAGAAAGTATATAGTATAAAACTATAGGTGCTTGAATAAATAGACAATTAAAAATAACTATTTTTTGTCTTTGATTTTGGATATTATAAAATATTGGTACAAAGAAAGTATTTATTAAATTAAATTTACAATAGGGCTATAATAATATATGGATAAAAGAGAAAGATAAGTAGAAGACAGCATTTACAACTTTAGAGAAGTCTTTCAAAACTTAATCAATACTGGAAAAGTGGTGACTTTTTATTGACAATATGATCATGGAAACAGAAAAAGAAGAGAAATACAATAAAGTGGTAGAGAAAGTAATAAAAATGTTAGTAGAAAATTGTCAGAACTGAAAGCAGTAGACTTTTATTTTCTTTCTCATTTTTATTTTATTTTATTTCTTTTTATCTTTTATTTTGGAACTTAGGGGTGTAATATCACTGTCATTGCTGTCACACTGTGTCACACATCAGTCACAGTCACACAATCACATATCACAATGGAAGAGCATAGAAGATTCTAAAAAAATAACATTATATAGTATATTTAACATATATTGACCTTAAAGAAAACACATGGTCATTTAAGGTAGGCTAAAGTAGTAGAGCACAGACCATTGGCTTTTAGTATATAAGGTGAATAATCCTGTACCAAGTTCTCTATTAAATTCTCTTATATAAACTCTATACAAGGTTCCTTTTCTTAACCCACTCTAAGGTTTTGAGATTGTAACAAAAATGACTTATATTATAAGGAGACTTGTTCTTCTAGAGCTTTTTTCTTTTGTATTTTTTTAGTTAATCTATATTCCATAACCCTTTTCAGTATTTGCACTCATCTACTAATTGTCTTTTCTATGCTCTAGATCTCTTTAAACTGTATACAAACATTTTTAACTGTCTAGATACATTATCTAACTTTCCTTTGCTGTACTCTCTCACTCTTCCATAATACTCTGTGGTCTTCTATAGTTTACTATTATTATTTACATTCATTTGCTCATCTACTTTCTCATGCTCTAGAAGTACTTACTAAGCACTTTGACTTTCTTTAAATTTAGTCTTTCTATTTTAAAATATTTCTGATTACTTAAGTATTATCATTCTCTTCTTATGTAAACAGAATTATGACATATCAGAATAGACCTGCTATTATCTAAAGTAGTTGTTACCTTCAGAAATTCCTATCTTGTTTTCTTAGAATTTCCTAGATGTTAGTATATAGTCAGTATTTCTTAGACAATAAACTTAGGATTTCCTGGAGATTTAAAGTATCTTGCTCTTCCACCCAATCACCCTAATATATATGTAAAACTAGAGAAGTGCAAGTAGAAGATAAGGAAAGTAGAGTTCTTAGAAATAGTAATAGAACTGGATAAAATCAAGATGAAGGAAGAAAAGATGAAAGAAGTGTTGGATTAGTTGACTTCTCAAGAAATAAAGAATATACAGAAGTTTTTGAGGCTAGCTAATTATTATCAACAGTTCATTAAAAATTTTATGTTTATAGCCAGACCATTATATGACTTAGTAAAAAAGAATCAGAGGTGGAATTGGATAGAAAAACAAGAGAAGTTGTTTAGAGAGTTAAATGAAAGGTTTACAAAAGAACTGGTATTAGTAGCACCAGATTTAAATTTAAAAAATGAAGATAAAAGTAAACACATTGGAATATATAACAGGAGAGGTGTTGTTGATAAAATGTGAAGATGGACAATAGAGGCTAGCAGTATACTTGTTAAAATCTCTTAATAAGACAAAAAAAAACTATGAGATTGAGATTTATGATAATAAAATATTAGCAGTGATTAAAAAAATAGAGAATTGGAGACATTTGTAAGAAGGCACAAAGTTCAAGTTCAAGATCTGGACTGACTACAAAAATTTAGAATGTTTTATGAGAGTATAGAAACTAAATTGTAGACAAGTAAGATAGGCTCTCTATTTGTCAAGATTCAATTTCATCTTAAAATATATACCAGGAGTGAAGATAGGAAAGGCAGATGGGTTGAGTAAGAAGCTAGATTGGAAAGTAAGAGTAGAAGAATCTGAAGTAGACATAATAGAAAAAATAGAAACAGCTATAGAAAATGACAATTATAGTAGCAAAAGAAATGAAGAAGAACAGAATAAGAATACTCAGGAACAAAGAGTGGCAAATAAAAGAGAAACTGATGCTAAAAGAAAGAAAGATATATACCAAAAAACAAGGAATTGAGCACTGAGATCATCTAGTTATACTATAATATACTCATAGCTAGGCATAGAGATAGATAGAAGATGACAGAGTTGGTGACAAGGAACTATTGGTAGCTGGAAGTGACAAGAGATATAGAAAAATACATAGATGGATGCAACTTATACTAAAGAATAAAGAACAGAACAGAGGCACTGGCAGAAAATTTAATGGCAAATGAGGTACTAGAAAAACTGTGAATACACTTAATAGTAGAATTTATTACTAAGTTATCATTAGTAATAGGAAAGGACATAATCTTAGTAGTATGCAGCAAATTGTCCAAAATGACACATTTTGTAGTAACAACAGAAGGGATATCAGTAAAAGGGCTAGCTAGGTTGTTCCAAGACAATATATGGGAACTACATAGATTACCATAAAGTATGATATTGGATAGAGAACTACAGTTTATGGCAGAGTTGATGAAGGAGTTGAAGAAGATGTTGAGAATTGAAATGAGATTGTCAATAGCCTTTCATTTACAAATAGATATACAAACAGAGTACATAAACCAGGAACTAAAACAGTATCTATAGTTTTTTGTGGATTATAGGCAGAAGGATTGGCCTGAGTGGCTAGTATCCACAGAGTTTGTGGTAAATAACAAGACTTACTTGACAACAAAGATATTCTTACTTATGGCAAACTATGAGAGAGTGTTAAAAATAGGAGCAGATATCAGAAGAAAGAGGAACATAGAGAAGACAATAGAATTTACAAAAAGGATGAAGAGAATTCAGAAGGAAGCAGAGGCAGTATTAAGAGAAGTACAAGAGAAGATAAAGAGATAGGCAAATAGAAAAAGGAAAGAAGGAAAAGTATAGAAGAAAGAAAACAGAGTAATGCTGAGTACAAAAGACTTGGTATTTAAGAAGTGACTAGCAAAGAAATTAGTGGACCAATATATAAGTCTATATATCATTGAAGAGGTAATATCTACTATTGCAGTTAAACTAAAACTACCAACTACAATGAGAATTCGCCTAGTTATGAATATAAGCCAAGTAGTGAGATACTGAGAACTAGTAAAAAGGCAGAGAGTAGAAGTTAATAGAGTGTTACAACCTAAACTCTAATTCATGTCTATTCTCAATATAGTCATTTTGACATCAAAACTCTGTAGTTATTTGTATTGAAACTCCACTAATGTTTTTGTCTTCTATAATAGATTTATTTTCATCAAAAACTCTGTGGGTATTTGGCTTTATTTGCATCAAAATCCATGGTGATTTATATCTGTTTTGATCACTTATTGATTTCTATAAAAATACTTAGACTTTTATGTGGAATATTCTCCTATTCAACCTAAACTCCTTTTAATGTTTTATCATTGAAACATTTACTTAGAGATTCATTTAATTACTTCTTTAGTTTACTTTATGTATTTAAGGCTAGTAATTGCTCTATAATAGCTAGCCTGATAATCAACTAAAGTTGACACCAAACTCTGGTGTCAATGGCAATGTACTTACTTCTATTCTTATAACTCCTAATTTTTCCTTCTAAGGTCTTCTTTTGAAATTGCAATTCTACAGCTCATAGGAGATACAACATATAAGTTGAGACCAAGATCATTCTAGAAAGTCCAAATCTCCATTAGACTTTGATAGGTTTTCATACTTGCCAAACTTTGTATCTCCTTCAAACTTTTGTCTCTCAAGTTTGGACTATACTTAACATGGAGAAAAATAGTATACAATATATGACTCTTATATATATAACTCATAATATTTAGGGTAGGCTAGATGTAAAGTACACACAGACTGTGCACTAGAAGTATATAAAGTAGACTCACCTGTATTAGAAACTACACTGAGTTCTCTTGTATTAAGATTTCTCTTTTGTTCTAACTTTGGACTTAAGTCATAACATACTAACTAATACTACATGAGAAAAACACAAGTCACAGTAAATATAAGTTAGAAAATGAAACAAACCCTACACATATCTAAGGCATATTAGATATAAGACAAATATTTGTAGAATATGAGGTATTAATAATTGTAACAATAATAATAGATATATCTTTTTCTTCTTTAAACAAAGTCTTTTTTAAGGTCTGTTGCATAACCCTATTATTTCCTTGTCAACATTCTTTTGACTCTCTTTTCTAAACATATTTAACTACTTTTTGAGAACTATATTTATTACATTTCTTTTAGTTTCTTCTATTTGTCTCTTTTCCTTTTTTTATTTTTTTACTACTCTTCTTCTTATATTCATATGCTCACATATTAGAAGATATCTGGTCATCTTTACCTCTCTTGTCTCCTAGTTTATCTTAAGGATGTGCATTGAGAGCCATAGCATATCTAATATTATATCTTACTTTTCTATATTATACACATCCATTTTAACTCTCTCTTAATAATAAAGATATTCAACTTCAGTAGTTCAAAGCCATGTTTCTCTACAAGCTTAGAGTGTATAAATGGCTCAGTTTCTTCAGAGTACAGGAGTACTTTAGTATTAAACCCTTTATGGATGTCAATTTTCTCAATACTAATCTTTACTCAAACCTTCCTTTTATCTATTTCACATATCTTTTTCTATTTGCATAGAAAAATTTATATTATCTTGAATACTATTTAATACAGAAAATGTTATGATCTTAAGCTTGGCTCAGGTTGCAACTCAGACAAAGACTTGAGTAAGAGTGAAGGAGATGATTAATTGGTAAAGCATAAGGATACAGAAATGCATCTATACTATATATAATTATAGACTATAAGGAAACCATATGTCCACAACAATATAATACATAAAGATAACAAGAGAAGTCAATGAGGAAACAATGCCTACTACATAAGATGCTGACTGATACAACCTATGGTACAGCTGATCATTGCATCATACCCTGGATTCTACAAGATATGATGAAATCACACTGAAGACATGAGGAGATGATTGTAACAATATTCCCTTTTTAGTGTTCATGTCTACATAAATCAATTTAGCAATGCTAAATCTCTAACCACATATGTTGTGACCAATTTTTTCATAGATCTTATAATGATTTGTCTCTGTAATGTTAATGCAATAAAGTAGAGTTCATGAGACAGTTCTCCCATATATATTTTGATAGGAAAACCTTTTCTTGTTGTATCTATATTATATTTTTTCTCTAAGAATGTAATAGTAATTTCTTTCCAATACTGTTTGTCTTGTTCTCCTTGTAGTCATAAAGATTTGTAATGAGGTGGTAGATAGAATAGAGTGGTCTGTATTGATGCTTGTATGAATTTCATATATTTTTTGAGATTTTCAATTTCATCTTGAATAAATGTTAGTTTAGGAGTTTTGGGTCTAAGTGGATTAACTTCATAAGGTTTGTATAAAAGAACTTCCTTATCTTGTATTTACTGCTTCTCTTTAATATCTTGTTTCTTCATGATTATGTCTTCCTACTTGTAAGTGTCTTGTATCTTCTTTATGTGTTCTTTTGTATAATCATTTCCTTTTTCTTTACAGTTATCCAGTTTATCTGCCAACAGCTTCTGTATATGATATACTTGGTTTTCCATATCACTTTGTATAATGTTTCGTAGATCTTCAGAGATACTAAATATATCTCCTGCTATTTGCATTCAGTAATTGTTGCTAGCCTGTAGTATTGTAGATTCAATTTCTGCGATTTGGATATTAGCTTCTTCTGCCAACTTCACAATATTCTGCAACTACATCTGTACATCAACTATTCTCTTAATTCCTTGTATTATTTTGTAATATTTTTTATTTAATTCTTTTTCTCATTATTGATCATCTTGACCAGATTCATATTATTGAGGGTATGAGTGATGTATGGATTAGAAGAGATAGGAGCAGTAATAAATTGTTGGGCTATTTGAAGGATTTTGAGGTTGTAGTACTTTGAAATTGTTGATTTGGGTTTTTACTTCTCTCTTTTATAGGTTTCAACTTGAAACTCTTGCCTAATGATTTTCAATTGTCTCTTTTGCATAAGACAGCCCTGTTTCTACAATCCACTGGTTATGTTCATCTCTGTAACTCTTCCAATGCACTAAGAATTGAGTTCCTCATTCTTATTTCCAATACTTCTTGATTTTTCAACTTTATATTCTTCTTTCTCATTAATAATGTCTGGTGGTGGTGCTAGTTCCATGTGTTGCCTTGGAAAATGGAATTCCTTGTATCTTGTCAGCAGGTCTTCATTAAACACATTGTGAATCATCCATCCTTCTAGAAGTTCCAGCTGAAATGCTTTTTGACCAATGTTCTTTGAAATTCTAGAAATTCTATATATTTTCTGGTCTAGCTTCTTTGAGGGTCAATTCAAATGGATATTTTTGGTTTCTAACCACACATTGTCCCCTGCCTTCAATCCTTGTGAATTTCATCTCTTCTTGTCAAATTGTCTTTTTATAGCTTCTTCTGCTATTTCCATCAATTTTTTGGCCTCTTTTCAACCTTGTTGTAGTCTAATGAGGAATTCTTCTAACTTTAGAAATTATGTTTGCACTGTCAGGTTTCCCTTCCATGGATATCTTCCAAAGTTGAGTTTGAAGTGTGTTCTTTCTGTTGTCACATGTTTCTTGTCATTGTATTGGAATTCTGCTGTGACTAACTATTTTGTCCAATCATCCTGCTGGTAATTAACATAATATTGTAGAAATGCCTCTATTTCCTGGTTCATCCTTTCTGTTTGTCTATCAGTTTGGGAATGATACACTATAGATAGTGTTCTCTTTTTTCCTAAGGATTTTGACAATTCTTCCATGAATTTTAAAGTGAATTGTGGTCCTCTATTACTCAGAACCTTCCTTGGTATTCTATATAGCTTCCAGATCTCATCTCAATAAATCATCACAATTTCTTGTAATGATACTGTCATTGTTGTTGCTTTGAGCTATATTATTTTTGTGAACCAATCTATGATAACTACAATAGCATTTTTTCCTTTTGATTGTGGTAATGGTCCAATAATATTGATGCTGATTTCCTGCTATGGTTCTTCTGGCATTTCCAATAGATGAAGCTTTCTAGTCTTTTTCTAGTGTTATACTTTGTTTTATTGGCACTTTGTACATCCTTGAACATATTTCTTGATATTGTCCTTTATTCCTGGCCACTAATAGTTTTTTCAATCAACTTGATCATCCTTTGTTGTTCTGGATGTTCAATATTTGCAGAATCATGATTTTCCTATAGAATTTGTTCTCAAATCTTCTTCTTATTAGAGATATAGATTCTTCCATCAATGTAGACTATGCCATTGTCTTCTCAAGCTTGTCCATCTTTTTTATCCAGTTCTTTCACCATTTTATGTTCCCTAGTTTTATTCCATCATATTTCTTTTAGTAAAGTGGTTTCTTCTACTACTTGTTTCTTTTATATTACTTTGATATCTGCTGTTATCTGTTGTCTTGCCCAAAGTTCTTCTTTTAACATCTGAACATCCTTGTTGTTGTCTTTAGTGTCTACCTGATTTTTCCTTAATA
>Ga0157359_1000933_pt1 | contig 11433 bp, 9 predicted proteins | sample AttcapACBM3_FD_111482 | JGI IMG/M metagenome (GOLD analysis project Ga0157359, IMG submission 111482) | Fungus gardens microbial communities from leaf cutter ant in Botucatu, State of São Paulo, Brazil - Atta capiguara ACBM3 | ecosystem: Host-associated > Fungi > Mycelium > Unclassified ...
ATCAAGTCGTCTAGCGAAAACATGATCGCCTTACAGAGGAGGGATGGAGAGTGATGGATTACTTAGGCACTCTGTAAAAGTATCTCGTCAACCTCATGACTCCATTAAAATATGTTCCTGAGTGAATGCCCGGTGCTGATATATATACCAACCAAAGATGGAGGTGACATCCACTAATCACAGGTCCACTCCTGGAGCTGGAACACTATGTGGTGTAGTGTTACAATTTTGAGGCATGAGCCAGTGTAAGAATAAGGGCATGGATCACACGAAACCATATCTAGAACAGCCATAGCTAGCACAACTCACTCTTAACCTTGGTCTGGTCAATAATGCTGTTAAATGGAGTATAGGTGACAACCAAGAGGTCTTAGTAGCCTTAGAAAGTGATCTGATTACTTAGGAGTCACTGTGAACAACTGTGGTCAGCTATAAATGACTGAAATTAAAGATAGTAATATAACACTTCACCTGTGGACAACTGTAAGTAACTAAGAGTCATAAAACATGTCCACAGGTAGTAGTACATGTGATTATGTGATGTACTAACTAAATGAGATGCAATCCTGAGACTAAGTCTACAGTAACTATAATTAGACTGATAAGTGTTGTTATTCATTATCATATGCTTCTGTGGCAGTGTCTACTTCACACATCAATAGCCTGTCTTCTGCAGTGGTATTATTCCATGATTCATCAACATAGTTTACTCCTTTCCAACTTTGGCCTTTTATGGCAGAGTTCTTCAATCTCAACCTCTATCAGTGTCTTATTACTAAAACTTCTACTAGAAGCTGTACTCTGCATAAGAACAACCTCAGTATGCAAAACAATACAAGAACTAAGACATATATTGTGCTACATAGTAAACTATATAGCAAAGTAGTACCAAATAGTGTCTGTAGAAATAACAGGTAAAACATAAGATCTAGTATAACTAGAGAAGTTTAAGTAGTCTTTAAAACCTTAGTAATATTGATATAAGTTTTCTAATTCAAAATTTTTCTTCAAACTATAGTAAGATCAAGTTTATAAGCAAAGAGCTTTGGTAAAGATATCAGCTACTATACCTTCAATAGAATCCAAATTTTGTCTTTCTCAATGATCCAGTGAATAAATGATATTGAATATCAATATTATTTGTATGTGCATAGTATTAGTAGTCTTTTGCAAGTGCAATGACATATTTGCTATCTAAAAAAGCAATTTGGCTTCATTTCCTTATCTTATAGATCTTTAAATCTATTCTCCCTTCTACAAATATATTTTCAGCTATATGAGTTGTATTTACATATTCAGATTCTGCAGTTAACATGATTTCCTATTAGACATGGTTTATACTTGGGGTAAAAGTCTGCAAGATAGACTTGTAAAATAACCTTGGCTTCAGCTTATGTGCTACACCATCTATCTGTTGCATAGTTATAATTTCAGATGAGAGAAAGAAGTTTGAGATGGGAGTGAGTACTAATTGGTATGTCACTATTGAACACTGGAGATTGAGTTCAATAAGAGTTATCTTTATCAATTATTAGACTAGTAAATTACAATGTAACTACTAGTCTTATATACAAGTATGGACTATAAGAGATACTTGGAGTTTCAGTAGTATAGCTCCTAATTCTCTAAGTAGAAGTTTCAGTAATAGAACACTGACAGGAGTATGGCTCTATTATGGAAGACTGAGTTAGATAGGAGTATTCTCATCATGGAAGATGAAATATCCAGATTGTTGCATCATCATCATGAGAGTATGTTACAAGAAAGATGGTTGCCATAGAAGATGGACTTGTAGATTAAATATTGATAAGGCAGTATCACTGTAGAGATGTATTTTCCAGATGGGTAGACTTGGCATATGATACTCTACCATGTTACTATCAGTATTTATAAATCCAGCCAAATTTTCCCCAGCTTCTTTATAAGTTAACCATAGATTTTGTATATTCTTCAGATAACAAAAAACTTTCTTAACTGCTTTCAGATATACTTCTCTAAAGTTCTTTGAAAATTTTGAGAGCATTTGTACTGTATAGGCAATATCTAAGTGTATTTTAAGAATAGCATATATTAGGATACTAACTGCTTCTTAATATAAGATATTGACTATATATGTAATTTTAACTGTTGATTTAGAAGATTAATCAGAAATAAAATATATAATTGCATTAATGGTGATTCATACTTGCTGGAATTATTCACAAGTAGTACAGAAAATAGATTAAATGAAGAGACTTGTTATAAGATAGAGACAGAAGTAGTTTAGAAGTGATACTATATAGATAGGATAATCTTGGCTTCAATGGAAAGACATTGTATCTAGCTTAACCTTATTACATAATCAGAATACACATAGTAACTATCATTCTTAAATATAGAAAGTTTTTTGATAAAAAATGGATATATTTTAGTTCTTAGATTGATTAAGATAGAATATAATCTATACTAGAAGAAGATAAATAAATATGGATATTAGATATGGTCAGATAGTATATAACAGACTGTTAAAATATTATTAGCTTACTAGCCTTGTAGTTTCTCTTTAGTTTAATGCCTAATAATCCATGAATCTTTTCCAAATCTATAATATTAATGAACTTCTTCATTCTATTCTTCATCCAGTTTACTAACTTGATTAAAATTATTATAATCACATAGTTATTAATATAGATGAAGATAATAGTAAGTTTATTAACTCATAATCTTGAAGAATATACTTTTACTTTTTTATTTTATTTTTATTTTATTTTCTTATTTGGAACTTAGAATTGGAATTTGTGTAATGTCATATGTAACTGTCACAAACTGTCACACATCTGTCACAAGTCACTATCACACAACTGCATGTTATAGAAAAGCATAGAAGGTTTTAGAATGATGATATTATATTATATATATTTTTAAGTAAATCTAGTATAGTATGGACTATTGTTACAAACTTCATTCAGCTTATATCTCCACAACCAGTAGACCAATTTTCACAAACTAAGCTGTGCTGGAAAGCCCCAAATGAGGGCTATCTGCATATGTGTGAGATGCACAAAAGTGACAACAAATGACTGAGATATCAGGCCATTAGTAGCTGTAAAAGCTTTGTCTGCTAATATCTCAGGAACAGCTGAACAAATTTGCACAATTGAACTTGTGTTGGAAAGTTCACATCAATCTGTTTACAATGATATATGATGCATCTCAAAGCAATAAGTATTGGTAGAGATACAAGCATATCAATGTAGTGATATAATTAGTTACCTTTTAAAATTAGCCTGACAGCTCCCATCAGGTATGAGTTTTGATCATGTGATGGCAACAGCTTGTGCATGGACCATTACTCTTTTGTATATATATCTCTGTATCTGAAGGCTAGACCTCAGACTTAACAACATCAATTATTTCTGTTGATATTACTCATTACTTATTATCATTATCTCCTTATACTGAACCTTTGAAACACCACTAAGTTCAAGTATCACAACCAGTGAGTAGCTCATTTGTGATAACTATTAGCTAAGATAGACACTTTGTACTTGAAACTCTATCAAGTTCTTTTATGTTAACCTAGTATAAGATTTCTCTTTTGACCTATCTCTTAGTTTTAAGTTATAATACTACATGAATTTTACATAACCACTAGTATTAATAGTATTAGAATCGTAAATATTATATTTTAATTTCCATTTTGGGATCTAGGGTTAGGCTTAGTGTGATGTCACAAGTTACATTATCACATGATCATATAAAATATGGAATATTATAGAAAGTTCTAGAACAAAATGATGTGATATAGTATGTTTAATACATGGTCTTTTAAGATAGGCTGATAGAAGTGTAACATAAATCAGTAGTCTAGTATATATAAGATAGACAGTTTTATACTCAGAACTTTATCAAGTTTTCTTGTGAATATCTATTCTAAAGTTCTTTTTATTGGCTAATTCTAATATCTTTAAGTTGCAACATTAGAACTTGATTTCACTATCTGAGACTGTCTAGTACTGGACCCTCTTACACTTATTCTCTTACTATTTTCAACTGAAGAGCAAACACAGTTTTTTAGTCAAAAAGAATTACCAGACCCTAGGTATAAGAGATATACTAGCTAGATAGAGGAAACTTAGTCATTTGTTTACACCAAAGTCTACTGATATATTTCAGATATACAATTTTTTGTCAATGTATTATATGGTTTTTTGAGTAGTAGCCTTATACTATAGGTCCACTTATAATCTGTTTATATAGAGAAATAGTGGGAGTTCTTAAGGCACTATCTAGAGTAGAGATTCTCTTCTTAGGAATATTCATTTACAATTTTCTTAGGATAGTAGTTAGTAGTCAGGTAGTTAGTAAACAGTGTGAGGCAAGACTTGAAGAGGGCTCACTAATACTTACCAAGACTGAGTCAAGCAGTAAATATGAGTTAGAAGAGAAGACCAGTACTGGTTTTACTCTTTTTTTATGCATATCTACACCTCCTACACCACTACTACTATTATCATCACTTTCATCAATTGATTTACTACTACATTATAATATAAGTCAACACAACTTACATGTGATAATCTAATAACAATAGAATCAGCTTGTGGCAATATAGGCATAAATAGTGGCAACAGAGGAAGTTTCCTAATCCAATACTAGATTAAATGTAAACATAGCTAAGCTATCAACATTCAATGGGGAAGTAGGAATGGTTTTGGGGTTTCTAATAGCTTGCAGGTTGTATATTAGAATGAAGATAAAGAACACACTAGTGAAGGAACAAGTTCAATAGGTATTGTTATATGTACAGAGAGGTTTAGTGGATATTTGAAAGGAGAATATTATGGAGGATTTAGAAAGAGGGCTTTTAAACTATGAAGTGGTAGGAAAGTTTTTAGCAAACTTGAAGGAAGAATTCAGAGGAGGAAATAAGAAAGTAATCAAAGTAGTAGAACTGAGAAAAGTAGAGCAAGGAGGGAAGAATTTGTATAGGAGTTTAAGAGAACAGCTAAGAGAAGTAGTTATAAAGAAAGGCCTTTAATCAAGAAGTTCAAAAAAGATATGAATAGAATAATATAGCAAAGACTTATAGAGTTAGAATGCCAATCTTTCTTCATTGATCAATGATATGAGTAGGCAATTAACTTAGATAGGAGCTGGAGGGAAAGTAGGAGAGATGAGGAAAGATTATAAGATAGAAGAGAAATGTGTTTTCAAACACCAAGGCAGAACAACAGGATACAACAACAACAGATGTCACAGTCTCAAATCTGGCTGAGAAAATAAGAGATCCCTCCAATAACAGATGCCAACAGTATCTACACCTATAAAAGAAGTAGAAAGAATAAACATCGCTATGAAAAACCCAAATTAATAGGCAGAGTCTATACCTCAACATAACTTATATGTAATATATATCAATTATGAAAGGAATTGTTATAACTGCAGGAATTTTGGTTATATTGCAAGAAATTATAGAAAGAGGGAGGAGATTGGAATATAGGAATCAGAATAATAGGAGTAACAGACAAAATACAGAAAGTAATTTAAATAGGGAAGAAAGTTTAATAGTCCTTAATTGAACTCTTGTAATTACAATAGGTTTTCAATGCTTGCCAGAATAACAAATAATACATCTTACTGCAACATAATTAATGAGGACATACTAAGAAAAGTCACTGTGAAAATAGGGCTAGAAAATATCAATATATAAGAAGGGGTGATAGTAAAGATGCTGTTAAATAGTAGTATAACAGAATTAGTCATGAGTTCAGAGTTTGTATGGAAGCAGGGATTTAAGTTGAAAGACTGATATATGTAAGGAATGTGGATGGTTTCTTCAATAAGGAGGGACCTATTGAGTATACAATAGAAGTCAATATTTATTGTCAGGGACATAGAGAGAGAACAGAGATCAATATGATTGGGAGATAGAAGTGGAGTGTGATTTTGGAAATGTCATAGTTTGCTTGCTACAACCTTGAAATTGATTAGAGAATAGGAGAAGTAAAAATGACAAGATGTCTGGAGGAGTGTGGAAAGCAGTAAAGACCAAAGTAGAGAAAATCTGAGTGGTAAAAGCAAAAAGAGAAAGAGAAAAAGAAAGAAAGAGGAAAGAAATAAGAAGAGAAGGAATGGAAGAAGGAAGAGGAGAAAATGAAAAACTCAACAAGAAGAGAATGATGGAAGTAGAAATGTTGGTAGAAGAGTGGAAAATTTGGGATAAAAAGGAAGAAGCTGCTAAATCTGAAGAAAAAGCCAAGAAATTGGTTCCTCAAAGGTTTCACAAGTAGATTCATGTCTTTGGAAAGAAGGCAAGTGAGAGGATACTAACAAGAAAAGTGTGAAACCATACAATTGAGACAAAGGAGGGGTTTGTACTGAGGAAAGGAAAGAAATATTTATTGTTGAGGAAAGAAAGAGGAGAAGTACATAGATTTATAGAAGAACAATTAAGAAAAAGGTACATTAGACCCTCAAAGTCATCTCAAATGACACTTGTGTTTTTTGTAAGAAAGAAGGATGGAAAGAAATGGATGATTTAGGATTATAGGTATTTTAACAAATGGACTATAAAGAATAATTATCCTTTTTTTTATTTATATATTCAACAATTTATTACATGGAGCATGTAGGCAGACCATGGTAGCTACTTTGTAACTACTTACAAAAAGACCAAAACAACATGGAACTAAAATTAAAATAAAAAGAGATAAAGCTGGAATAAAAGAAAGAAATAAGCCTATAAAAATATTTATACTAAAGAGTCAGAAAAAGTGAATACACTTGGATTAGTTTTTAAGAACATGACTAAATGACTTAAGGAGTCACTTCTTGGATTTTAATAACCATTAAATCTACCACACTTATGAAGGATATGGCATCTTGATTCAATAGGGTATAAGCTGCAAAAATACTTAAATTCCTCTCTAGGAAAGAACCTAAGTCTATATTTGCCAATAGGAGCATGATTTGTAATAGCTCTTGTAGCACATGTACATAGAGAGTTTGAATGGCCGAAAGTCTTAAGCTATGATCCCCCTTTGACATAAGACGGCTCGATGATATTATTATTAAGAATAATTATCCTTTGCCTTTGATATTAGACATTGTAGAAAATATTAGTATGAAAAAAGTATTTATGAAACTGGACTTGCAATAGGACTACAATAATGTGTAGATAAATGAAGGAAATAAGTGGAAGGTAGCATTTATAACTTCAGAAGGGTTATTTAAACTTACAGTGATATTCTTTGGACTTACAAACTTACCAGCAATGTTCCAGACCATAATAAATGAGATCCTGTGGGATTTAATCAACACTGGAGAAGTAGTAAGTTTATTGATGATATAATAGTAAGAATAGAGAAGAAGAAGGAGAAATATGATAAAGTAATAGAAGAGATAGTAAAGAGGTTGGCAGAGAATGACTTGTATGTGAAACCAGAGAAGTTTAAATGGAAGGTGAGAAAGGTGGGTTTTCTGGGGGTAGTAATAGGATTAGAGGGAATTAAGATAGAGAAAGAAAAGGTATAGAAAGTGTTGGATTGGCCAACTCCAAAATAAGTTAAGAATATACAGAAGTTTTTGGGGCCTGCTGATTATTATTGGTAGTTTATTAAGGACTTTTCAGTGATAGCCAGACCATTACATGACCTGGTAAAAAAGAATAAGAGATAGAATTGAATAGAGAGGCAAGAGAAGGCATTTTAGAAGTTGAAAAAGAGATTCACAAAAGAACTGGTGTTAATAGCACCAGATTTAAACAAAAAAATGAGAATGGAAGTAAATGTATTGGATTATGTGACAAGAGAGATATTATCTATGGAATGTGAAGACAGAAAGTAGAAGCCAGTAGTGTTTCTTTCAAAATTTCTTAATGAGATAAAGAGGAACTATGAAATTCACAACAAGAAGATGTTAATAGTTATAAAGGGGTTGGAAACTGGAGGTATCTTTTGGAAGGTGCAAAATTCAAGTTTGAGGTTTGGATGGACCATAAGAATATGGAATATTTCATGAAGATACAGAAGCTCAACCAAAAACAAGCTCATTGTGTATTATATCTATCAAGGTTTGATTTTACTCTAAAACATGTGCTAGGCACAAAAATGGGAAAAGCAAATAGACTCAGTAGGAAATCAGACTGGAAAGTAGGGAAAGAAAACAATAATGATAACCAGACCTTAATTTTAAAGAATAAAGACAAAGAAGTAGTTAGAGTAGTAAAGAAAATGAAAAAAGCAGAAGTCAAGAAATTAAGAGGCAAAGAATAGTAGATAAAGGAAGAATTAGTATTAAAAGAGGGAAAGATATATGTGCTGAAAAATAAGGAACTGAGGACTGAGATAATCCAGTTATACCATAATATACTAGTAGCAGGATATAAAAGATGATAGAAGATGACAGAGTTGGTGATAAGAAACTATTGGTGGCCAGGGGTAATAAGAGATGTGGGATGATATGTAGAAGGATGTGATATGTGTCAGTGAATGAAGAATAGGATAGATGTACTAGTAGAGAAGCTGAAGTTGAGAAAAATAAAAAAACCTTGGACTTACCTAATAGTCAATTTTATTATGAAGTTACTATTAGTAGTAAGAAAGGATATGATAGTTTACAATAGATTATCAAAGATAACTTATTTTATGGTGGTAACAGAAGGAATGTTGGCAGAAGGGTTGGTGAGGTTGTTTAGAGATAATGTATGGAAGTTGTATAGATTGCTAGAGAGTGTGATATCGGATAACAGACCATAGTTTGCAGTGGAGTTAATAAAAGAGTTGAATAGAATATTGGTCATTGAAACAAAGTTTTCAACATCATTCCATCTACAAACAGATAGTTAGATAGAAAGGATAAACCAAGAGTTAGAATAGTACTTAAGGTTTTTTGTTGATCATAAACAAAAGGATTGACCAGAATGGTTAGTATTAGTAGAGTTTGCAGTAAATAACAAAATACATTTAGCAACAAATGTGTCTCCATTTATGGCAAGTTAAGGATGGGGGCAGATATTGGAAGAAAGGAAAAAGTAGAGAAGACAATAGAGTTTGCTGAGAGGATGAAGAAAGTACAAGAAGAGACAGAAGTAATATTGAGAAAATCACAAGAAGAAATAAAGAGATAAGCAGATAGAGAAAGGAAGGATGTAGAGGAATGGAAGAAAAGTGATAAAGTAATGCTGAATACAAAAGACCTAGTATTCATAAAATAACCAGTGAGGAAATTGGTAGATTGATATGTTGGTTTATATATCATTGATAAAGTGGTTTCCACTAATGCAGTCAAATTATGACTACTGATTTTAATGAGAATTCACCTAGTTGTAAATATTAGTCAAGTAGTGCAGTACAAAGAACAAGTGGAAGAATATAAAATAGAAGAGGTGAAACTAGTAGAGATAGAAGGAGTTAAAGAATAGAAAGTAGAAAAGATATCAAATAAAAGAAAAATGAGAGGGATAGTCAAGTATTTAGTATGATAGAAGAGGTTTATAACAGAATACAATACTTGGAAGAAGACAGAAGACTTAGGAAATATGAAGGAAGTAGTAGCAGAGTTTGAAGAAAGAATGAGTACAAAAGTAAAGAGACAAGAAAAATTGGATGTGTCAAAAGAAAGAGACTTGAGAAGGGAGAAATTACCAGGGAAATATATAGTAAAAATGTTGAACAAATAAGATAATGGGAAATTTGGAAATGAATATTTAAAGAAGTTGGAAAGAAACTTTGAAGAAAAGGTAATATGAATGTTAAACTTTATTTTAGTTTTATTTTTTATTTTAAGATCTAAAGTTAGAGTTAGAGTAATGTTACATATCACTGTCATGTGGTCACTGTCACAAAAATGTCACAGTAACATTGTCACATGATTATATAGAATATGAAAAGTCCTAGAATAAGATGATATCATATAGTATGTTTAACACATGTGTTATGGTTTTAAGCTCAAAGGGTTAAGCAAAAGAACAACTCTTGTATTGAGTAACACAAGAAAACTCAATAGAGTTCCCTTTACAAAGTAGTCTACCTTATATACTACTACTCATGGTCTGTGCTCACTACTGTGCACCCTACCCTAAATAACCATGTGTATGACATGAGGCTAACATGTGTTGTCCATGTTATATAACGTCACTTTATTCCAGAACCTTCTACTCTATTCTCTCAAGTCCCATGATTAGTCTTGTGACTATGCCATCAACTTGTCACTGATGTGACAGCGTGACTGGATAAACCCTAACCCGAGTTGTTCTAAAAATAGAAAAGAAAAGAAAAAGAAAATAAAGTGAAAAGAGAAAATAAAAAAATGAAGTCTACCATCAATGATCTTGACAACATGTTAATCTTAAGAAAAATACATAGCCCTTTAGAGTAGGCTAATAGAAGTGTAGCATGGACTAGTAGTTTAACATATATAAGATAAACAGTTTTGTATCTAGAACTCTATCAAGTTCTCTTATAAATACCTATTCCAAGATTTTTTTCATTGACTAACTCTAAGATCTTTAAGTTATAACAAATAATAGCCAGATTGTTTTAAGCTATACAACATCTTGTTTAGATGACAGACTTCATGAGAATGGTCAGAATTGATAAAATCTGAGAGCTACTACATATAAATGTGCTTGTTTTCAGTAAGTTTACTATTTAGAAAAATCTCTTTGATGTTAATCTGGTAAATTTCTATGTTTCAAGCAGCTATAATAACTATGAGCTTAGCAACAGGTGTGAAGATGTCAAAGTAATTGATATCAGAGACTTGAGAGAATTCTTGGGCTATTTTATAATATATAATATGCTTATATGTGCCTGTTTCTTTTAACAAGATGAGTTTCTCTTCTATTGCTTTCTTCTACAGCTTCCAATTTATCTACTTTATTGCTTCTTTCAGATTAGCTGGATTTAGCAACTTTATTTCCTTAGTCTCTGCTATAAGAATATTCACTTTAGTCAAGTCCAACTCTTTAGCAAGTATAACTACTTTTTCTTCAAGAATTTCATGAGCTTTGAAGCTTTTTAATAGACTTAATAGATATTTCTGGTAAGTTATCTACTTTATTGTTATTCTTAATATCAATAGGCTTACAGGGATATAATACAAGACTAAGAGGTTTAATATTTGTAGTAATAGCATTAGAAGCTATTTTTGTCAAGATCACTGAAGGTGAACTTAATTTTTATTTCTTGTTTTCATTTTATTTTTATTTTCATTTTTGATCTATTTTCTATTTTTAGAACTAGGATTAGGGTTAAGTGACAAGATCACGCTGTCACACAGCAGGTCACATCAGATGACATAGTCACAAGTCACATGATACATAGAAGAACATAGAAGGTTCTAGAAGGATGATGTCATACAATGTGTGATATACATGGTTGTTTAGGGTAGGCTAGAAATAGCTTGCACAGACCATTAGGTATTTGTATATAAGGTAGACAATTCTGTACA